>LDZU01005539.1_pt1 | contig 20377 bp, 20 predicted proteins | sample 615531 | NCBI WGS metagenome assembly LDZU01 (sample SAMN03408293, study PRJNA278302) | terrestrial metagenome | isolation source: oil reservoir sample SB2 | place: USA: Alaska, North Slope, Schrader Bluff formation | collected 2011-09 | reverse complement strand
TTTGGTAATGGTTTTCAAGGCCGCCTTCCTGGACAGGACTCTTCCGGCGCCGTGGTTGACCGAGTAAAAAGATTCGCCGGCTTTAGTCTGCCCGACCAGAACGTATGAAGCCGTGCCCATACTGCCGGGAATCAAAACCGGATGGCCTGTGCCCATGTACAAAGGCGGGTTCCCTGGATGTCCGGCGGGCAAGGCGCGGGTGGCGCCCTTGCGGTGGACCAGCAGTTTCTCCCCCTTTTGCATCTCAACCTTGGCAATATTATGGGCCACGTCGTAAACTAATTTCATATCCCGGCCGGCGCCCCTGCCTGTGATTTCCTCAAAAGCCCGGATTACATCATGCATAATCAACTGGCGATTGGCGAAGGCAAAATTGACGGCGCAGGCCATCGCGGAATAATAATTCCTGCCCTCGCGCGAGTCTACCGGCGCGCAGGCAAGCCCCTTGCTGGGCATCCTGATCTTGTATTTTTCAGCGACGGCCAGCAGGCTTTTCGAATAATCGGTGCAGATCTGGTGCCCGAAACCCCTGCTTCCGGTATGGATCATGACGGTGAGCTGCCCCTTGAAAAGGCCGAAGGCATCCGCCAGATTCCTGTCAAAAGTATCCGTTACTTCCTGAAATTCTATAAAATGATTGCCGCCTCCGAGTGTACCGAGCTGCTGCAGACCCCTGTTGAAAGCCTCCCTGCTCACGCATCCCAGGTCGGCCCCTCTAAGGACGCCCTGCTCTTCGATACAGTCCAGGTCTTCTTTCGAACCGTGGCCTAAAGTGATAAACTCCTGCGCCCCGCCGTTTGCAACACGCTCGAAGACCTGCCTGGTGATGCTGTCGTGGCGGCTCTTCTTCCCTATGCCGGTGGGAACATATTCCTCAACTTTTTGCATCAGCCGGCGCAGGACCTGCTTTTCAACGCCCGCCGCTTCCAAGCCGGTCCTGATCAGACGCACGCCGCAGTTGATGTCCATCCCCACAGCTCCGGCGGAGATTACCCCGTCGCCGGCGGAAACAGCCATCACACCGCCGATGGGCAGTCCGAAACCCTCGTGGATGTCGGGCATCCCGATTACAGGTTCAATCACGCCCGGCAGCTGTGCCGCATGGACCAGCTGTTCCAGTGACCGGTCTTCGTACAAAGAGGGAAGCAGGGAGGGGTTTAGGTAGACGACGGCATCGACTTTCATGCCCTGTTCCCGGGCAATCCTGTACCTATTGACGCCTTCGGAAATCAGTTTAACCATCGTTCAAACACCTTAAATCGCAAAGCACCTTACTTAACCTTACTTCTTACTAGCGCCAGCGCATTGCCCTTATACGCCACAACTGCGCCCTTCCCGCGCCCCTTATACGCCGATTAAGGCAATCTCGTCGCGGTCTATGGCCTGGCGCAGGCTGTGGGCAAAGTCGCGCAGCTCAGCATTCTCACCGGCCGCACGCTCAATCTGGCGGAGCAGGTCGATTTCCCGCCTCAGTATGGAAAAAATATCCCCTTCTTCGAGGCTGCATTTTTTCATCAGGTCCTCGAAGGACGCTCCTTCGTACCAGGCGGCGGCCAGGGCGGCGGGAAGCTGGCTCCAGGAGCAGAAGTGCTCCGGCACGCCGCTTTTTAAAAGAAACCTGCGCAGCTGCATGACATGCTCAAGCGAGAAGGGGCACCGCTCGACGTATTCGTCCCGTCCGGGCTGATAATCCACTCCGGCCAGTATTGCCGCCGCCTCTAAGGGAGAGGCGCCGGGGATTATCCCCGAGAAGACGAGCTCCGTGACCAGGATTTCCTGGACATGAATATTGGTGGCGAACAGCCCGCGGGGCAACAGTTTCCTGCCATTCACATAACCGAGGTCATCCAGCAGAAGCCGGACGTTTTCAAACTCCTGCTTGTAATCCTGGGAGTTTTCCTGCAGGCTTTCTTTCTTCAGCTCAACCAGTTTTTTCTTCTCCGAAATGGTTCTTAACTTCTTGTCCGCTTCCAGGCAGGGAAGGTAGTCGCATTCCTTGCGCGGCGTTTTCAGGGCTGCCTTAATCTCCCGGCGGCGCTCCTTGGGATCGACGTTAGTGCGTTTTTTGCGCCTTCTCATAATATTCATCTCACGCCTCAAGCCCAGGCGGTACAGCTGGCATCCGGGGCCGTTTCTGTCCTCACAGAATAAAGCCTGCGATTCTTCCTCCTTCCCCCGGAGTGAAGCCAGTTCGTCTCCCAATTGGCGGATTTTCTTTGAATTTTGATAAACGGCCAGGTTCTTCTCCAGAAACTGGTTGATCTCTTCAGGCGTTTTCCAGTTGAGCAGGCTTAGGACCGTATTGGGCGAGATAACCAGCCTGCTTCTGACGGGCTCAACATCCTGCTCATTGTAGAATCCCGTTTGCTCCGGGTAGCGGCTGTCCATGCGCACAAAAACGTGGCCGATTTCGTCATATCCCCGGCGGCCTGCCCTGCCGGCCATCTGGAAAAACTCCCTGTTAATCAGGGGGCGGAACCTCCACCCGTCCCATTTGCGGCAGGAATCAAAAACGGTGCTGGCGGCCGGAAAATTCACGCCCACGGCGAAGGTTTCCGTGCAGAATAAAACGTAAATCAGCCGTTTCTCGTAGAGCTCTTCAATCAGCTCCTTGAGTACGGGAGCAAGCCCGGCATGGTGGTAGGCGATTCCCTTCTGCAGCAGGAACTGGAGATTCTGCCTGCGGGCGCCGAAAATCCCCGGGTTTGCCGCAATTGCGTCCTGTATAATCCCGCTTACCGTCTGCTTTTCCTTTAAATCGAGAAAATCCCAGGTCGAACCGAGTTCCTCGGCAAGGACTTCCGTTCGCTTGCGGCCGAAAACGAAATAAAGGGCGGGCAGGTAATCCTGAATTGTTTTAACAACCTCACTGCAGGTTGGGTAGCTGTATCCCCTCATGATAATTTCTTCCTCGCCTGGATCTTTTGTGGCGTGTTTTTTTAACTTTAACTTCCGGTTTCTCGTCTGACTGCCTGGCGATCTCGGGACGCGGCGTGCGGTGAGCCTGCTGCATTTCCTTTATCTGAGCGCGGGCTTCCGCCTCGCTTAATATTTTGCCGGAGGGCGGAATCCACCCCAGTTCGAGGGGAACAGCCCTTCTTCTTTCCTCGATAACTTGTACCGTGCAGCTGCGAATCTCGCCCATCCAGCGGGCAATCTCGCGCACATTGGGGACCGTTGCCGAGAGCCCCAGGATTTTGATCTGCGGCGGCGCGAAAATAATGCTTTCCTCCCAGGTCGTCCCCCGGTCCTGGTCGTCCAGGAAGTGCATTTCATCAAAAATAACGTGCGTGGTCAGGTCGAGCATTTCCGGGTTGTTGAAGCACCAGTTCCGGAATATCTCCGTCGTCATCACCAGGAGTGGGGCAGTTTCATTAATAGAAAAGTCCCCGGTGATCAGGCCGACCCTGTCACGGCCGAACAAGCGCCCGAAGTCCCTGTACTTCTGGTTGGACAGAGCCTTGATCGGCGACGTGTAAACTGCGGAGTTCCCGAGTCCGAGGATTTTCTCGATCAGCTTTTCGGCAATCAGCGTTTTACCTGTGCCCGTCGGAGCAGCCACCAGGACGGAATAACCTTCTAAAAGGAAATCAATAGCTTTTACCTGAAAAGGGTCCAGCTGAAGAGGTTTCGGCGCTGCCGCCGGAATCTGCCGGCGCTTAAGTTTATCGGCGGACTGAAATTTTGCGGTTTCTGTTTTGCCCAACTAAGGAACTCCCTTCTGCATAACCAATTACATTATACACCAATACCAACTCACTGCAAATCCGCGCTAAAAAAGCAAAAAAGCAAATGCAGGGTTTCTTAAATGCAGGGTTTCTTAAATGCAGGGTTTCCTATTGGGAGTGTTTAAGTTATAATTAAACAAAGCATGACCTGGAGGGATAGCAATTGTCAAAAAAGTATCCTGTTGACTACCGGGTAAACTTTTCGCCGAACGGCGGGGTCATCAGCGTGGAAATTACATGCTGCAAACGCTTGATTGGTGAACTGCGGTATAGTGACGAGCAGAGTATCGTCTGTCCCGAATGCGGTAAGAAACATCTAATAAGGCTTGGGCACAATCATTTCCACATCTGCCAGCAGGAGAAGGACTAGGTGGTAAATAGAAGGATCGCTTCGCGGACGAGCTTGGCCGCCAGGATGGAAGTTCGCCAGGAGGGATCGCAGGCAGGGCTTACTTCGACCAGGTCCATACCCACGACATGCATGTCTTTTAACAGGTAAAGAGCCTGGATTATTTCCCCGGGCGTACAGCCGCATGGCTCAGGCGCCCCTGGAATTATCTCCCCGTCATAAAAATTGGTCTGGCTGCGTGCGTTCTTCATTTCCTGCCGGCTGCCGGAGCGGATGCCCAGCTGGAAAACACTGCCGCCTCCAACCACTTCCGCCACCCGCCGCATTACCGTAGCGTGGGAAAGCCTTACCCCCAGGTATTCATCCCTGAAATCAGCGTGAGCGTCAAAATGAAGCACGGCCAGTCCGGGGTAGATTTGATGAGCCGCTTCAATCACGGGCAGGCTTATCAGGTGCTCGCCGCCCAGCGTGAGCAGGAATTTCTTAGAGCGCAGGAAGGTCCCGGCGGCGCTTTTTATGCGCTTAAGGCTTTCTTCCAGCAAACCCTGCGGCAGTATGACATCTCCGGTGTCGTAGTATTTATAGTCGGAGAGGTCGCGGTCCAAGCCGGGGCTGTATTCTTCCAAGCTTTCGCTGACCTGCCTGATCGATTCCGGACCGAGGCGCGTTCCCGACCTGAAGGTGGTCGTCAGATCCAGCGGCGCTCCCAGAATAACCGCGCCGGCTGAAAACAGGTCTTCGGCGCTTCTCATAAAACTGGCGGTTCTTTTAAACATTTCCCACCTCAGCTTTTGACCAGCTCCGCAACAAAGGGAGGCAGCTTGAAGGCGGCCTTATGCAGCTCCGGGCTGTAGTAGCGGCAATCCGGCAGGCTTACCGGTTCCGCTTTCAGGGGGTCGTATTTTTTGCTGCCCATCGTAAAAGACCACATGCCCCCGGGATAAGTGGGCACGCAAGCCAGGTAAAGCCTGACCACAGGAAAGACAGACGAAATACTTTTAAACACGTTCCTGATCAAATCGCTGTTGAAAAAAGGCGATTCGGTCTGGGCCACAAAAAGGCCTTCCCCGGTCAGGGATTCGGAAATGTTCCGGTAAAAATCGAGGGCGAACAGTCCTTCCGCCGGCCCATTTTGGAAGTCTCAATCACCCGGCCGTCAATCTCCACCAGGGTCGCTTTTTCCACCTGGCTGTGTTTGAGGATTTCCCGGATCGAGCCGCCGTCCCCGCCGCCGATGACCAGGACGCGCAGGGGGCAGGGGTGAGTGTTCAGGCCCACATGGGTGATCATTTCGTGATAAACAAACTCGTCTTTGATTGTAGTCTGGATAACGTCGTCCAAAGTCAGCATCCGCCCGAACTGGATCGTGTCGTAAATGGCCAGTTCCTGAAACGGTGTTTTTTCATGATGGAGAAGTTTTGAGGTCCGGCAGCTTATAGCCATGTCCGGAGTCTGAAGCTCGGTAAACCACTGATTCATTGTTGGACCTTCCCTTTTTAAAATTAATACCACATTGGGGCTGCAGCCAGGATGCAGCCGATTCTTTCAACAGTATGCTCAACGGAAACAATTCTCATATCGACAATTTCCACTCCCCGGTTAATCATTGCCTCGGTCAGCATGTCCCTGATTTTATTCCGGGCCTCCTCTTCCGAGCAGATCCCGGCAAATTCCATAATCACGCCAAAAGAAGTGGAAGCGAAGCCCACACCTATGGCTGCGGCGATCCGCTCACCCGGATTCTGGCTGATCGTATACCCGTAGGCGGTCGGCACCAGCGAACCGGCGGGAATAAAAATAGTGTCGTCGTATTCCGCGCCCGGCGGCAGAATACTGCTTACCCGGAGCAGATTTATATTTCCGATGCCCGCATTTAAAAGGGCTTTATCGAAAGCTGTCAGGATGTCTTTTCCCTCCGCTCCGGCGGCGGTTAAGAAATATTTACGGGGGGTGGGCAGCATTTGCAACATTCCTCCTAGTAGATTTTAGCAAAGCAAAACAACAAATACTATTATAACAAAAGCTCTTTAAATGTGAAGAAAAAAAACATTACCCTCTGCAATAGGGAGGTCAACTGCCTGCGTGCTCCAACAGAGGGACGTCCCTCTGTTGGGTTGCTTTTGGGTTTCCCCCTCTTTTGGGTTTCCTCTGTCGGGTTTGTTGACCTCCCTATTGCAAATTTATTTTCAGAGTACTTACTGTAAATATTTACTAGTATTAGGAAGCCTGTGCGGTGGAAATCTATAAAAGAATTGCTAAATAATGTGTAAAAAGGAGGTTTAAACTTAAATGACCAAAACAGTAATCAGTACTTTCAACGACCGTGATTCCGCCGAAAGAGCAGTCAGTGATTTAAGAAGCAAGGGTTTTGACAAGGACATCTCGATCCTGACCAAGGGTGATCACCAGGGCGACGACATGAACAAAGGCGACAAAGACACCTCGACTACTATGGGCATGGGCGGCGGTTCACTGACCAGAGGTACGACCACGGGAGGCATATTGGGCGGCGCTGCCGGCCTGGCTGCCAGCGCGGGCGCTCTGGCCATCCCCGGCATTGGGCCGATAGTGGCCATGGGACCGATCGCGGGCCTTCTTTCAGGCGCCGTGACCGGGGGAATTGCCGGCGGCCTGGTTGACTGGGGCATTCCTGAAGACAGAGGACATTATTTCGAAGACAAGATAAGACAGGGCAGTACTCTGGTATCTGTGCGCTCCAACGACAAAAGGGTCAACGAGGCTGCCGGAGTCCTGCGCAGATTCGGTTCCTCGGACGTAGAAATTCACTAAGACTCCCTAGAATACATATTAATGGGGCAGGGTTTGTTAAAATCCCTGCCCCGACTTTTTTCACAGACCAGGCAGCCGGTTAAGGCTGCTTTTTGAGATCAAGACGGCTTTTTAACGCGTCTTGCAGTATTTGTAAGAAATTCACACCGGCCTTTTCAACTTTAGCATTCAATCAGCTTGGAATACTTAATGTTTTTTAACTGCGCGGTTGTCATTTTCACGCCCGGTACTCTGTGGTGTCAGCATCAATTAAATTGACAAAGCTGTTTGATTCGCAAACTATTTTTTTGGGATCGCTTGGTACCGGAATTGGTTCGTTTTTATTTTCAGCGTCACAAAGCCACATAGATATGGCATCTCGTGCCATATCTACAGCATCGATGAGCGTTTCGCCGCATGTAAAGCACCTGTTAAGTCGGGAACTGCTACGTTGTAGGTGTTACCTTCCAAGGTAAATATGGCTGGATAAATATACTTGGCCACGCTTACCACTCCTTTCAAAAAAGGGCAGCTAACTGCGGTTTCTTCTGCCAGGCTCAAGTAATGCTTTTCTTATAGTCCTCATACATCTGCTTATATATCAGAGCGTCTTCAGCCTGCCTGCCGGCCGATTCGCAGATCACGGTGGCGCTCATCTTCCTTTTGGCAAGAAGTTCGGCGAGCGGGCTAAACCCGGGCCCGAAATCCTCAAGGGTCGTCCAGTGCCTTTTTTCACCCCCGGCTGTAAACTCCACCGGGCTGAAGTGGATGTGTAGGTTGGCCAGCTTTTCCCTGCCCAGGACGTTTTCCAGCCTGTCCAGGACCGCCTCGAACGCCTCCGGTCTGTCGAATCCCCCCTGGCTGGCCGCATGCAGGTGCCCGAAGTCTACGGCCGGGACAACTTCCGGCCCGACGGCGCAGAATTCCAGCACTTCCTCCAGGTTTCCCAACTGCGCCGGTTTGCCGGCCGTTTCCGGCGCTATCCTGATGCCCGACCAGCCCTTTTCGGCAGCCTCCCGGACAATCTCAGCCAGTAGGGCCAGCGCCCTGCTTTTTGCCCCATCCCTATCCTTTGCCCCGCCCCCGGGATGAAACACGACAGTGCGGGCGCTCATCCAGTGGGCAGCCCGGAGAGAATCAAAAAAATGCTTTTTCGTTTTTTCACGCAGAGCCGGGTCGACGGTCCCCAGGGTGATGTAATAGGGGGCATGGATGCTTAAAGCGACGCCGTTTTCCGCAGCCCGTTCACCCAGCCGCCGGGCCATATCTTCCCCGATGTGCACTCCGCGCACGCACTGGTACTCGTATGCGTCAAGCCCCATATTTTTAAGCCAGGAAGGCATGTCAAGCGAACTTTTATGCCCCTGGCGCTGAAAGGAATCCGGATTTCCCGCCGGACCGAACCGTACCTGCATGTTAAATCCCCTTTTGTCTTCAAATATGCGGTTTTTTGACCTTTTTATATACAGGATATTACCAATATATCCAGTATATAGTAATATAGCCGTATTCTTATTTTATCATTATTTCCAGCCAAAAGGAAGGGGGACGAACAGTGAGAAGGATCCTTATACTGGCCGCGCTGTTTCTGGCGCTGTATTTTGCGTTTTTCGGTTTCGCCCGGCCGTCTGAATTTTTTAAGACAAAAAGCAGCCAGCTTGTCTACCTGCGCCAGGAAAACTGCTTAACGCTCGACCCGGCGAAGGCCGAAGACCAGGCGTCCGCAGGCGTCATCCTGAATATATTCGAAGGCCTGGTCAGATTTGCGCCGGGGAGCGCAAAAATCCAACCCTGCCTGGCCGAATCGTGGGAAGTATCCGGCGACGGCATGAGCTGGACATTCAAGCTCCGCCCGGGGGTTTCCTTCCAGGACGGAAAGCCTTTTAACGCGCAGGCGGTTAAATTCAGCATCGACAGGCAGCTGAAGAAAAATGCGGACAGTTCCATCACCGAGGCTTCACTAATTTACGGAATGGTCAGGTCGGTAAATGTCGTCGGCAATCTTACCGTCCGCTTTGACCTGGAGTTCCCCTACGCCCCCTTCTTGAACAACCTGGCTGTTCCCTTTGCCGCCCCGGTTGTCAGCCCCGCTGCGGTTGAAAAATACGGGCAGGAATTCTGGCTTTACCCATCGGGCACAGGCCCGTACATCTTAAAACGCTGGAACCGGGGTCGAGAGGTTGTCTTAAGGGCAAACCAGGGCTACTGGGGCAAAAAGCCCTCGATCAACGAGATCATCTTCCGCTCCGAACCTTCAAGCGCAAAGAGGCTGAAGCTGCTGTCGGACGGGAAGGCGGATGTAATTGAGGGATCTCCTGATCTCAACTTAAGCGGGCTTGCCGTGAAAGGTATTTCGATCAACCGGGTCACCGGGATGGATATCAGCTACCTCGGGTTTTACACGAATAAAAGCCCTTTTAATAACCCGAAGGTCCGGCGGGCAGCCTGCCTGAGCATAGACCGGCAGGAATTGATCAAAGCCATTTTTAAAAACAGCGCGCTTTTAGCCGGCGGTCCCCTTCCGCCGGGGATCCTGGCCTATGGTGAGGATAACGAGCAGTACACCTATGATTTAAAACAGGCCGGCGAACTGCTTAAGGAAGCCGGCTACCCGGAAGGCCTGAAAATCACCCTTTTATGCTACTCCAATCCCCGGCCTTACAATTCGGCGGGAGGCCGGGAACTGGCCCGGTATCTGTCGGGGCAGCTGAACAGGGCGGGTTTCCAGGCAGGGATTGTTTCCTATCCGTGGGACCAGTTCAAAGAAGCCCTTTCCCGCCAGGAGGGCGATGCCTTCATCTACGGCTGGACGAGCGAGAACTGCGACCCGGACAACTTTCTCTATACCTTGTTTTCTTCGGAGCAGATTGCCAATTACCTCAACTCCACCCGCTATTCAAACCAGAAGGTCGACACCCTGCTGGTTACCGCACAGCGCATCGAGGACCCGGACCTGCGTACCCGCCTGTACCACGACGCCCAGCAGCAGCTGTTTATGGACGCGCCCGCGCTGTTCTTAAACCACAGCTTGAATGTTCTGTTATCCAGCCAGGAAATCCACGATTTGGCGCCTCAGCCTGGGGGGCTTGTTTATCTAAATTCTGTAAACAAAACAAAAACGACGCGCCGGTAAACAATTTCAAATGCATAATGCGGCCAGCAATGGAAAAGATAATTTATGTAAAAAAACTTCTTCAAACAAGGAGGCAAAATATGTTCCAACAGATGCAAAACGAATTTCAGGCTTTAAGGAACAACGTAAATTCCATTTCACAGCTGGCTTCGCATTTACAGCAGGACGAAATGGCAAATTCCGCGCACCTGCAGCACCTGCAGCAGAAAGAAATTAACGCTACTCAGAATTTGCAGCACATTGCTCATTTAGCAAGAGACCTTGAGATGGGCGTGTCCAGAATCTGCAGCATGGCCCAGCAGGCCCAGACCATGGGGACATACCAGTACGGGACCCCGGGTTATACCCAGACACAGGGTTGGGCAAGCACTCCTACCATGGGAACACAGTACGGCATCGGCGGCGGTTACGGAACCGCCCAGGGTTACGGAACTCAGTTTGGTTACAGACAGCAGCCCGGATTAGGAATGCAGCAGTTTACCGATCCCAGATCCTTTGTCAGCCGGCAGGAGTACATGCCCAGCAGAGCCGGATACACGCTGGAAAACAGGCCGGAAAACCTCGGCATGGGCATGACGTCCTCTTTCAGCCCGAGCTGGGGAACTTCTCTGAGCAGTCCGGTCTGGATGCATCAGGATCCGTACGCGCTTAACCGGGCCGGATTCACAACGCTGAACGATCCGGCCAGCCTCATTCATCAGACCGCATACACACCCAACAGGGCGGGCTACACACTGCTTAACGCTCCTGAGAACGTAGGCATGAACACGATGGGCACTTCCTTCCAGTCTTCATTTGCGTCGCCTGCGCTCACTTCGTGGTCGAACCCGTATCTGGCGAGCCAGACTGCATACATGCCCAACCGCTCCAACTACACACTGCTTAACACTCCTGAGAACATCGGGATGAGCGCAGTGGGCAGCAACATCTCATCGTTTGCGTCGCCTGCGCTGAGCAGCTTCTCAAACCCGTACCTGAGCAGCCAGTCGGCATATATGCCCAACCGTGCGGGATTTATGCTGCAGAATGCTCCTGAGTCAAGCATAATGAGCCGTTCCTTCTAACAGCAGCAAAAGCAAAGCATAACAAAGAAGGGGTTATCCCGAAAGTATGCGGGCCGCCCCTTCTTTCTATTTATTTTAGACATTTTATCCCCCTTAACAAATCCTTCCAATCGTTTTATAATTCTGGAAACAAATTAAAAAATGAGGTGGGAACCTTGTCCAAAGTTTTAAGGGAAGGAACATCATTCAGCCAGCGTGAAGTAGTCGATTTACTCATTGAGTTTTCAGCTTTTAAAGAGCGCGTCATAAAAAAATTCAAAGAACTGTCCCGGGAACTGGATGGCAAACCAAACGAGCATGAGCTCTGGGTGAACCTGTACCTGGTTTCCAGCGATTACTGCGAGGAATCCGCCGTTAGAAAGGCAAAGCAGGAGACCCTGCTTCAAAAAATATCCTAGGCTTAACAGCACAGCCGCACGACACAGCTTAACGAATAGAATAGATTGCTCCCGGGCATGCCCTGTGTTATAATCAATAGGTCGCGGGGACATAGCTCAGCTGGGAGAGCGCTAGAATCGCACTCTAGAGGTCGGGGGTTCGAATCCCCCTGTCTCCACCATAATTTGTCCAAAAACCCTTGTGCAGCAAGGGTTTTTGAGATCCTCACAGCGATTTTTCATTCATCAATTTTAATTGCCGTTTTATGTATTGAAATGTTTTTCAAAAGGCGTAACATTATTTTATAAATAATTAACCCCAAGGGTTAATATAATGTTTGACGGGGGTCGATAATGGATATATACTTTAGGTATAGGAAACTTCAAAAAGCTTGCAATTCCCAACAGGAATCAATAAAAACATGGGGTTTTTCAATCGCAAAAAAAAAGTTCGTCAGAGATTGTCCGAGTTACAGGCAACGAACCGGTTCCATTAAATGATTCAGGTGGAATAAATTTAAATGAAGTAACTGCAATTCTGATAATCGGGGTGGAGGATTATCATGGTAAATAAGAAAAATAACAATTACAAATTTGAACCTGATTATGTTTCGCTTCCGGGGGAAATGTTATTAGAAACGATTGAACACATTGGTATGACTCAGGCAGAGTTAGCTATAAGAACTGGTAGACCCAAAAAGACAATAAATGAAATCATTAAAGGAAAAGCTATGATAACATCAGAGACGGCTCGCCAATTTGAAAGAGTTTTAGGCGTCCCTGCAAGTTTCTGGAATAACTTAGAGCGTAATTACCAAGAGAAAATGGCTGAAATTGAAGAGCAAAAAAGTCTCTTGCAACAGATAGAATGGCTAAAAGAAATTCCTGTAAATGCGATGGCAAAACGTGGATGGATAAAAAGTTCCGAGAATAAAATCCAACAACTACAAGAAATGCTTAATTATTTTGGTGTCGCAACTGTAGAAGCATGGCAAGGGGTTTGGGAAAAGGCCTTGACAGGTCCTAGATTTGCATTTCGTCAGTCTGCAGCATTTACAAGCGAAACAGGTTCAATAGCTGCATGGATAAGAAAGGGTCAGATAGATTCGCAAGAAATTCAATGCAAACCATTCCGTGATACTATTTTTAAAGAAGCCCTTGAGAAAATAAGAGGCTTAACAAATGAATCTCCAAATGTCTTTGTGCCGCAAATGACCCAACTTTGTGCTAATGCCGGAGTAGCAGTAATATTTGTTCCGGAATTACCGGGGGCAAGAGTTAGTGGCGCCGCTTATTGGATGAGCCCACAAAAGGCTATTATTCAGTTAAGCTTACGGTACAAAACAAATGATCATCTTTGGTTCACTTTTTTTCATGAGGCCGGTCATATTCTTCAGAACTTAAAAAAGACGATGTTCTTGGAGTATAAAGTAAACAAAGAGGATGAGAGGAAAGCTAATAAATTTGCTTCAGAAACTTTGATCCCCATATCCTCGTATAACTCTTTTCTTAAAAAGGGTTCCTTTAATACACGCTCAGTTGAACAATTTGCACAACAAATAAATATAGCTCCTGGCATTGTTGTAGGGTTTCTTCAGCACGAGAAATTAATTCCTTATAGTCATCTTAACGGCCTAAAGGTATACTTAAGATGGGGAATGTAATAAAACGGTATCAAATTATAATATTTCCGTGGATAACGAAACAGTGCAAAACTGCCGGCAGGCGCCTGGGGGATTATAATGCGGGAATTTAGGAGAAAAGACAAAACCGGCTTTATGCCGGTCTAATTATAATAAGCATCCCAAAATTCTCTTTTTGATACACCTGATTGTCTAATTGTCGAATCAAGCACCATTCCAAATACGTCGCTGTATGTTGGTAAGGTGATTACGTATGAATAACCATGTTCGTCAGTTCTTTTATATTTCTTATGGTCACCATTGTCGCCAACAAATACGGCGCCGAGTTTGAATAATATCTTTTCAATCTCCCGCCAGTTTAAGCTTTTTGGTGGCCTGCGTTTCTTAAACACCAATAGGCATCATCTGTTCCAGCCTGTAATTTTTCGTTGAGTTATTTTCCCCTGGATTACCTTTACGTGGATTGTTTTTTCGATATTGCCAATCGAATAACAATTTTCTCAAATAGTAATATGGTACCCTCCTAAAAACAAAGGTATCTTCCGGGTAATCCCTCAATACAGTTATATAAGCTTCTATTGCCTCTGCTAAGCGTTTTTTGCACTCCTCGGGTGTTTTCCCTTGAGCAGCAACGCTTAACTCCAGACATACCGCCTCGAAACCTCCAGGAATATCCCTTATAGTGCAACGTAAGTCCACTTTTGTTTCCCTCCTTTCATTATATCGGTCTTTTTTATCTCTTTTTGTACCCATAGATTACCACTCCCTGGATGAGCGCGCAAGGTTTATTAGTCACTATATGTAAATTTTATTTTTGCCTTTTTTGATATATGATAAACAAAAACCTGCTTATTTCCGGCCGGGACTACACACTCCCGCGACTGCTTTTACCCATGCTCATGAACGGGCAGGTTACAGTGAACTGACATCGATATAGACGCCGAACTCCTGTGTGGAGCAGGATTTTTAAATAGGACGGAACTACTTAAAGAGTTGCTGGATGAGGTTTATTCGCCAATGATCTTGATCAGTACACGTTTACGGCGGCCACCGTCAAATTCACCGTAGAAAATCTGCTCCCAGGGTCCAAAGTCCAGTTTTCCTTGGGTAACTGCAACCACCACTTCACGGCCCATGACCGTACGTTTCAGATGTGCATCAGCATTATCCTCGAAACTATTGTGCCGATAGCGGTCATAAGGTTTTTCTGGTGCGAGGATTTCCAACCATGTTTCAAAGTCTTTATGCAACCCACTTTCATCATCGTTGATAAAGACACTGGCAGTGATATGCATAGCATTGCAAAGCAATAACCCCTCCCGAATGCCGCTTTCCTCCAGGCACTTTTGTACAATGGCTGTGATATTGATAAATTCCCGCCGTTTTTTTGTTTCAAACCAAATTTCTTTACGATAATGTTTCAATGTTGTTACCTCCCAGTAAGGATGGTGAGTTAGGACATCAATGGATGAGCCCATAGTCCAATAAGTCCAGCCATCAAGCTCAAGGTAAATATGAGTTTTAGAGAAAAACCTCCTCGGTTCTCCATACTACCTGATATAGAGGACAAAGAAAACAAATCCCTCATCTATATTGAGGATTCTATTTTCTCACCGTATGTTCATGTGGGTATTTAGGAATCTTCTTAGCGAACACCCATTTTACTGAATTTATATATTCCCTGATTCTATTCTCCATTTACAATTCACTCGGCTTTATGCTAAAATCTCCAGCGATAGCTTAAATTGCTACAGATCAAGAAACAGAGGTTATCTATGTATTAATTATCCTTCAAAAACCAGGTCAAGCAAATAGAATAAGTTTGGGCATAGGGGGTGCCTCCGGAAGTTTAGAAGTCGTAGATTATTGTTCTCTTATTCAATCCTTAAACAAGTATCTAAAGGAACTAATAAACGCTTTCCAGTTGATGATTATGTGAATTATTCCAAATAGCAGTGTTATTAAGGCAAAAAGAATATGTATATCGTAAAATTGATGCCTTGTCATTCCTATAAGCATTAATTGCCGGCCATGCCCTGGATCAGCATGTGTAAATAGCATTGTAAGGCCGGTAAGGGTTAAGAGAAACCCGGAAATCAACAAACATACAGCAACAACGGATCTTGATAAACGAGATTTAGAAATATTACTATGCCTCCCCTGATAGCGGCTTCTTCAATTCTTGTAATTCGCTAAAAATAAAGCAATCCCTTTTTAGGGGGGTTGGTATAGGTCTTTAAGAATTAAAGAGCTGTATCATAATAAATTGGAGTCTCGTCCCATGTCCGCCCTTTAAGTTCACGACCCGCCTTTTTCTTATTAACCCCGCCCCACTGCTTGAAAAAGAAGGGTATGTTAGCTTCTTGACATTTGACTTGAATATCAATTATCCAGGATGGATCCATTGGACGCGCCTTAGGTCCAGACTCACCGCCAACTATCACCCAGTCAATACCTTGCAAATTAATGCTTTCTATCGGCCCTAACAATGGCTCAAAAGAAATGAATTTTATTTTCGCATCCGTTTTTCTTAGGCAATCAATCCGGTAAGTATAATCATTATTTTCAACACTCACGCCCATCCAGATGTTAGGTGCCCAATTAAGTTTCTGATTGCTTTCTAGCAAACGCTTAGATCGCTTCGTTAAGAGCTGAAATACATGCCAATCAGCACTATTCATTACACCGAAAACATTCTTAATAAAATCCTCTGGGACATCTTTATGAAAAAGGTCGCTCATTGAATTTACAACCCAGAGGAAACAAATACCAGAAATCTACTGCACCCCCTAAAAGCAAATGCACTCCCCTGATCAACACCTCAGACAAATCGTTAAATAGCAAAAGTTAGTTTGTCTTCAAATAAGCGCTAAGATGAAAGTCCTGATAAAAGTCTGCAAAAAGGTTTTTAAAGCAAAGTGTAGAACTTTTATAAGTTGACATAAACCCGAAAACATTTAATAAAATACTACTAAATATAAAGGATAGGTTAGAGACTATCTATTTTGGGATACCAGAAGTTATTGGTAAAATCATAAACAACCATTAATGATTAAATGATAGGAATTTAACTATCGGATAAGCGAAAAAATAACCACTAGTAATGGAAAGAATTTGTTAAGAAGAACATCAAGATGGCGAAGGGAGTTTAGTATATGACAAACAGATTTATCAAAAATATGGATTTTGAAACTGTAATATCTTTGGAGAACCAGGTAAGTTACCAACCAGGCCAGATAGTAAGTAAAACGCTGGCACAAAATAAGGCTCTAAGTTTAACTCTATTTGCATTTGATAAGGAAGAGGAAATAAGTACGCATGCATCTAATGGGGATGCATTGATAATTGCTCTTGATGGTGAAGGAGAAATAACGATCGATGGTGAAAAATACACTCTCCATAAAGGTGATACAATTATAATGCCATCAAAGAAACCACATGCCGTATTTGCATCTCAGCGATTTAAAATGTTTTTGATTGTTGTATTTCCATTATAAATATTTAACCTGCCCCCAATTAAGGTCAACACTAACTTAAAATATTGGAACTAAAATCAGGGGGGCTGTATATCATGACGATAAAAATTATTAGTTTAAAGTGAGGATAGGATATTTTGGGATTGTCACCAATGGGGAGAATATTTAAATGGGACATTTAATTAATAACAAAGAATATGTTTACCGGGCGTTAGCTGAACGCTTAAATAAAAATCCGGTTGGTGCGCCAATAAACGAGACATTGATGGCTATTCTTTACGGCCTCTATACTGAGAGTGAAGCCATGGTGGGCAGTAAATTTCGTTTGGTTCCGATGAAGTTGGAGCAGATAGCCAAAGTTACCGGGATTAAAGAAGAACAACTAAAAACAATCCTTGAGGGTATGGCTAATAAGGGATTAGTATTGGATATCCCTCTTAAGGATACTTTTTATTACACGCTTGCCCCGATGGTTATAGGTTTTTTCGAATTTACATTCATGCGGGTCCGAGATGATGTAAATTTTAAGAATTTAGCGGGGCTTTTCCAGAATTACTTTAACACCAAAGAAGTAAGAGATGAACTTTCCGGGGATAGCACCAAAATGATGCGGACTTTGGTATACGAAAGCCTTATAGCTGTATCAGTGGAAACCGAGGTTTTAACTTACGAAAGGGCTAGTGAAATTATACGGGAATCCGGTGGAGGGGCAATTTCCATATGCCCCTGCCGCCATAAAGCCAGTCACCTGGGCAAAGCCTGCGGAGCACCCCTTGAGGTTTGTACTTCCCTTGGCAACGCCGCAGAGTGGATAATACGCAGAGGCATGGGCAAACCGGCCGCCGTCGACGAATTACTCAAAGTGCTTGATCAAACAGAAAAATATGGATTGGTCCATAATTGTGATAACGTACTAAATAAACCTACCTTCATATGCCACTGTTGCGGCTGCTGCTGCGAAGTTCTGATTACCATTAATGAGGCTGGGAAATATATCACGCACCCAAGCAACTTTCTTCCCGTATTAGAAACGGAAAAATGCGTAGGATGCGGCACTTGCGCTGACAGATGTCATATTCGGGCAATTACAATGCAAGAGGATGAATATGGGGCGGAAATTCCCGTTGTGAATAAAGAGATTTGTTTAGGTTGTGGAGTGTGCGCCTCCGCATGTCCGAGCAGTTCGTTAACCATGTCCCGCCGTACGGTCCTGCACGTCCCCCCGGATAATACGAAGGAAAAGTTTTTAAGAATTGCCAGGGAGAAGGGCAGAATATAAAAAACAGTGTCCGTTTAGCTTGGAAATGAACTCCATTGCTCCCTGACTGCCTGTCATGCTATAATTCACAATCAAAAATATACTATAGTGCAATTCTGGTGCAATTCAGCAATAGTGGCCGACGGAAAACGACACGCAGGCATAACTGGAGATTTCATCATCAGGAGGGATATTAATTTGAAAAAAATATTATGTACAATAATAATATTGATTTTTTCAACAGTATTCTTTACTCCGGGTGTTATGGCAGGCGCAACCCCGCAAAATATGCAGGCTGTGTGGATGGCTACAGTACTTAACATAGATTTTCCAAGCGTTAAAGACGATGTAGCTGCCCAGAAAAATGAATACATTGAAAAACTAGACAAACTGAAGGCAATAGGTATCAATACTGTAGTGGTCCAGGTAAGGCCAAAAGCAGATGCTTTGTATAAGTCCGGGATCAACCCCTGGTCAGATGTTCTAACGGGAACACAAGGAAAAGATCCGGGTTATGATCCCCTGTCTTTTATGATTGAGGAGACGCATAAAAGGGGTATGTCTTTTCATGCCTGGCTGAATCCATACAGGATAACCACATCAGGCGCCGATTTAAGCGCGCTGAGTGAAAATCACCCGGCAAGGTTGCATCCCGACTGGGTAATTAGCCATAACAATTCATTGTGTTATAACCCGGAATCAGAACAGGTGCAAAACCATATCGTCGCCACTGTGGAAGAGATTGTTCTAAATTATAATGTTGATGCAATTCATTTTGATGATTATTTTTATCCATCAAACTACCCGCTTCCTCAAGGTGAAGTCAAGGACGGGTCAGCAGCTAAAAGCAGAATCCAGCATGTTAATAATATGGTCCAAAGGGTTCATGCCGCTATCAAAAATATTAATAAAAACGTTTTGTTTGGAATTAGTCCTATAGGCATCTGGAAAAACAGTACTAACGATCCGGCAGGCTCTAAGACGTCAGGTTATGAATCATACTATGCTGTTTATGCAGACACGAGAACCTGGATAAAAAATGGATGGATTGATTATGTAGCGCCGCAAATTTATTACGAAACAGGTAATAAAGAAGCTGACTATGAAACCCTTGTAAGATGGTGGTCAAACGAAGTCAAGGGCACAGGTGTGCAGTTGTATGTAGGACATGGTCTTTACAAAGATGTGGTCGCTAATGAAATAGATAAGCAGTTGGATATTAATAAAAAGTATTCTGAGGTGAACGGAAGTTTTTATTATGGAATGAAGAATCTGTTAGCAAATGCGGCAGGGTGCACAGAAAAGATAAAACTCTTTATCCAATCCCTGCCCAAGCCTCAAGCACAGCCGGGTGTGATCCAGGTGTTCATAGACGGGGTTCCTGTCGCTTTTGACGTTCTGCCTGTAATCATTAATAACCGTACCATGGTTCCCTTCAGGGCCGTTGTAGAGGCGTTAAACGTTAAGGTGACCTGGAACGGCGCCGACCGGACGGTGATCGCAACGGGCGGGGATTTATCAGTCAGGCTGCAGATTGCGAACAAGACCGCATACCGTAATGGAGCGCCGTTTATATTAGATTCTCCGCCAGTAATCATTAACGGCCGGACGCTGATCCCGCTGAGGTTCTTTAGTGAAGCGTTCAGCTGCAAGGTTGAGTGGGATGAGGCCGCGCGCTGTGTCATAATTACTTCGACTTAGGGCTGTGGCATTGAACGGTTTTTAATGCAGCTAAGATCGCCGGTTTTAGGTTCTCCGAAATAGGGATCCATCAGAAGTTGGTCAATGGCTGCCTGGAATTTATCTTTCAGCGGTTTCTCTTTGAGTTTTTTAAGATAGCGGGCTGCGGGAGGCAAAATGATCAGTCTGGTCATCAGTCTGTCTCCGAGCCAAAGATATCTTTATAGCTGATGGCAGGCGCATTGCCATTTGCAGCACGTTGGGCCTCATCAAGCAAGCGTTCCACAGCGGGACGGATTTGGCGGCGGGTCTCTTTAAACTTATCAAGCAGTTCTTGTCCTGAAAGACCTTGGGCTATTAAATCAGCCAGGATTTGTTCATCAAATTCTCCGCCGCTTTCCCGAACGGGACGGATAACGATGGCATTGTTTTGGACATAACATTCTACTTCCTTATCAATGCCAACGCTGTTATAAAAATCAACCGGTATGGTTATCTGGCGTTTCTGAGATACCGAGATGCGTTTTTTAATCATCAGATTTTCTCCTTTTGTTTTCACTTGAAGCATTAGTACTCCTACTTTGGCAGTATATGTTCATCAAATAGAAAATACACAAAGAAACTTTGATTAAATAATATCAAAGAATCAAAGAAATCTCAAGGGTATCGTGGATGAATCAGCCGCCCTCAATCCAGCCGCCAAAAAAATCGTGTTTGGAAAATACTTAAACGCCGGGCAGGCATGTATAGCTCCGGATTATCTGCTCGTTCAGAGCGTACCTGGGTGCACTTTTGCTGAAGACTAAGGAGTCGCGAGAAAATAACTTTTTTCAACTATGTGGCCGGATGACATAATTCCAATCACCATGAAAGTCCGAGCGCTCCAGTTGGACAGCAGCC
>LDZU01006186.1_pt1 | contig 20447 bp, 20 predicted proteins | sample 615531 | NCBI WGS metagenome assembly LDZU01 (sample SAMN03408293, study PRJNA278302) | terrestrial metagenome | isolation source: oil reservoir sample SB2 | place: USA: Alaska, North Slope, Schrader Bluff formation | collected 2011-09 | reverse complement strand
AGGTCTTCAAGATCTTTTGCAAGACATAGAATTGCCATGATCTCAGAAGCTGCAGTAATAACGAACTCGTCTTGTCGAGGGTAACCATTTGCTTTTCCACCCAGGGCAACGATTATCTCTCTCAAGGCGCGGTCATTCATGTCCATCGCTCTTGGCCAGTAAACCTGGGTTGGTTCGATGTCAAGTTTGTTGCCAAACTTCAGATGTGCATCGATTACTGCAGAAAGCAGGTTATGTGCCGTTGTGACCGCATGGATATCACCTGTAAAGTGAAGGTTGATCTCCTCCATCGGCAGAACCTGCGAGTAACCTCCACCGGCAGCCCCACCCTTTATACCCATGATAGGTCCAAGAGAAGGTTCCCTTAGGGTGACTATGCTTCTGTGTCCGAGTCTGTTCACCGCCACTGACAGACCAATTGAGGTCGTTGTTTTACCTTCGCCGGCACTGGTGGGCGACATAGCAGTGACCAGCACGAGCTTTCCATCTGGCTTTTCCTTCAGATCTTCTCCGAGGTGGTGAGAGACTTTTGCTATGTGCTTCCCGTATGGTCTCAAATACTCCTCAGATATTCCTGCTTTAGTCGCAATCTCATTGATATTTGCTAGCTCGGCTTTCTGCGCTATCTCCAGATCTGTCAGCAAAAGAACACCTCCTAAAGGTTGCGTTTTACGGCAGGTACATTCTTCGCGGCAATACGATTTAGCACGCCATTCACAAATCTTCCGCCGCGCCCTGTTCCAAATTTCTTCGCGATTTCCACAGACTCATCAAGAGTAACCTCCACAGGAACATCGCCCACATAAATCAGTTCGTATGCTCCCAGCCTCATTACATTTCTGTCGATACTTGACAGTCTGTGAAAGTCCCAGTTGTCCAGATGAATCTTCACGACCTCATCTATACTGTCTCTCAACATTACAATATCATCGAAATACTTCACTGCACGATCTCTGTTTTCAGAATTCAGCCCTGCTCTAATTGATTCCCTTCGCAAGAAAGCTTTCAGATCTGCCATGTCTATTCCGTAATCAAGCTGGTATATAGTAATGAACACCACTTCACGCATCAGTGTTCTCTGGCGAAGCTTATTCATCCGTGAATTACTCGCTCTCTCTATTCTTCTTTCTTATTGTTTTCCGTGTCTGCTGAACCATCTTCCTTTTCTTCTTCTGAACCGGTATCCTCAACATTTGAAGCCTCTTCAGGTTCTTCAGAGATCTCCTCCACATACTCATATACATCTTCCACCGTTACAGAAACTTCGTCAACTTTCAGACCACTGTAAGTCTCTACATCATGTTTAAGCTTCTCCTGCATCTTTCTGGCAAAATCAGGAATGGGTTCACCGTATTTGACCTTGGTGTTGACATCAATGCGAACTACCTTACCTTCAGGGTCGCGATCGATCACTTCGATTTCGACTGCTGACTTTGCCTCGCGCTTTGCTCTTTGATCCTTAAAAGTTGACTTTATGAACTCCATGTAAGAATGAACAGCCAGATCACGTATAACAGCATCTGAGATCTCAATGTTTCCGAGATCGCCGGCTTCGTAATTCACATGAATCCCTCCTTGTCACGCCTTTTCCAGGTACTCACCAGTTCTTGTATCAACTTTGATCTTTTGACCTATTTCAATGAAGAATGGTACAGTCAATTTCAGGCCTGTATCACACACTGCGGGCTTCCCGCCACCGGTAACGGTGTCTCCCTTGTGGCTCGGTGTTGTATCAACTACTTCAAGCACGACCGCATTTGGAAGTATAACGCCTATGGGCGTCATGTCATGGAACTGCAAATCGGTTTCCATCCCTTCTTTAATATAATCGAGAGAATCACCGATCTCTTCCTCTGATAGAACATATTGCTCAAAACTCTCCAGGTCCATGAAATGAAAGTGTGGACCATCTCTGTAGAGAAACTGCGTCTTTCTCAGCGAAAGAGCTGCTTCTTCCACCTTCTCACCACTGTTGAACTTGAACTCTCGAACGTATCCGCTCTTAATATTCTTCAACTTCGTTCTGATTATGCCGCTTCCTCTTCCTGTAAAATGTTTGTTGACATCAAGAACGAAGTAGATTTCATTTTCGACGATCAATGCCATGCCTTTTCGAATGCTACCTACTTCAACCACACAATACCCCCTGAATCACAGGACCATCAATTCTCTCTCAAATGATGTCAGTACTTCAATCCCATTTTCTCGAATTACCACATCATCTTCAATTCTCACTCCAAATTCACCTGGAATATAGATACCTGGCTCGATAGTGATAACATTCCCTTCCTTCAAAGGTTTGTCGTTGGTCGGTGATGCACCAGGAGCTTCGTGAACATCCATCCCGAGACCATGACCAAGCCCGTGACCAAAATACTCACCATAACCCGCTTCTTCGATTACTGACTGAGCAACATGATGAAGGTCTTTGCCAATGACCCCAGCCTGTGCACTCTGCCTTGCGTTCTTCTGTGCCCTGTAAACGACTTCATATACCTCGGCCATTTTGCCACCTGGTGAACCAACACAGAAGGTCCGGGTGATGTCAGAACAGTATTCAAGATACTTTGCACCAAAGTCAATCAGGACAAAATCTCCTTCGCGGATCTTTCGCTCCGATGGCGTGCCGTGAACAAGAGCAGATCGTTCGCCTGAAACCACTATCGTGCTAAAGGCAGCAATCCCGCCGCGCTTTCTTATCTCGTACTCCAGAGCTGCAGCTATCTCAACTTCACTCTTTCCAGCCTTTATCACATTCAGTGTCTCTGTGAGAGATTCTTCAGCAATCCTGACAGCCTCTTTGATTCTCTCTATTTCCTCGGCTGATTTAACTGCCCTGAGATCAGTAACCAGAGAATTGGATTCAACAAAGTCGACGTCTCCAGCGGCTCTTGAAAACGAGAGGAACCTGGCATGCGTTATCTTGTCTGACTCAAAACCGACCTTCTTCATTCCATGATGTGAGAATATCTCTGCAGCAAGATCTTCCACCTTTTCACCGGACTCCAGCTTCACAAGCTGAAAAGTCGATTCCTGAGCTGCTTGTGTGTAATACCGAGAGTCTGTAATCAGGAAATTCCCCTTGTGTGAGACAATAGCAACTGCAAATGACCCCGAAAACCCTGAAACATATGCGATACCAGACCTGTTGCTGCTCTCAAAATTGTAGAGCAACATAGCATCTAGACTCTCTTCCTGAAGTCGTCGCTGTAGTGCTTCTATGATGTCCACCGACCGAACCTCCCAATGTATGGATTATATCATCTGAAAATCGACGTTTCTGCTTAGAAGAGACGAATTTGGTCTCTCGATCCTTTCTCCTTCTTTGTCCTTTTGATCTCCTTAACCTCGTCAGCTGTCAGAACCCTGACGGCCTTATCAAGTGAGCTTGTTCTAAGGATTATACCCAATATTTCTCTTGACCTGTCAATTACACTCTGTGGAATCCCAGCAAGCTTTGCCACATCTATGCCATAAGATCTATCAGCCACACCTTCTGCAACCTTGTGCAGAAACACAATACTATCTCCTTGCTCCTCAATGCGCACATTGAGATTCACAACACCAGGATACATCTCAGCCATCTCTGTAAGCTCGGTGAAATGAGTTGCAAACATCGTATGACATCCGATCACTTCGTAGATATACTCAGACACCGCCCAGGCAATGCTTATCCCATCGAAAGTGCTTGTGCCTCTTCCGACCTCGTCGAGCAGGACAAGGGAGTTCTCTGTGGCGTTAATAAGAATAGACGCAGTTTCAAGCATTTCAACAAGAAAAGTTGACTTGCCTGCTACAAGATCATCTCTTGCACCGATCCTGGTGAAGATACGATCGTATACCGGAAGATTGGCTTCTTCCGCAGGAACAAATGAGCCTGATTGAGCCATGATAGCAATCAGTCCCAACTGACGCAAGTAAGTTGATTTACCGCTCATATTCGGTCCCGTCAACACTGCGAATCGCTTATCTTGAAAGAACTCAGCTTCGTTTGGCACGAAACTCTCCACAAATCTCTCAACCACCGGGTGTCTCGAAGCTTTAAGACAAAGGAGATTGCACTCGTTGAAATGAGGTCTTGTGTAATGCCTTTTCAACGCCAGAAGTGCACTTGATAATGCAACATCAATTTCAGCCAGAATCATTGCAGTGGCCTGAAAGCCTTCTACATTCTTTGCAACACTCTCACACACTTCAACGAAGAGATCCCTTTCCAGTTGCTCAAGTCTCTCACCAGCAGATAGAAGCTTTTCTTCGTATTCCTTCAACTCGCTGTTTATAAACCTCTCTGCATTCACGAGGGTCTGCTTTCTCTCATAATCGGGCGGGATCTTGCCTGACTGGGAGCGAGGCACTTCAATGAAGTATCCAAAGACCTTGTTGTACTTCACCTTCAGACCCGGTATTCCGGTGGCCGCCTTCTGACTCTCCTGAAACTCTTTCATCTTTGAGTTTGCACCGCTAAGGATCTCCACAAGCTCGTCCAGCTCGGTACTGAAACCGCGCCGAATAACGCCGCCTTCTCCCGGAGAAGCTGCTGGATCATCCTGAATTGCTCCATTTATGAATTGTGCAACCTCTGAGAGATCTGGTAGAGAGGTTACAAGCTTGTCAAACGCCTCGAAACGACTGATCACTGAAGCTATGTCCGGCACGTGGAAGAGAGTCGTGCTCAGGTCTTTCATATCCCTGGGGCTGCTTCTTCCAGCAACGAGTCTCGCAGTAATCCTCTCAATATCAGATACGTGAGACAGGAACTGTCTCAGCTCCATCGTTGCACGACGGTCATGCACCAGTGCTTCAACTCTGTCCAGTCTTTCCTCTATTTCTTGAAGAGATCTTGAGGGGCGCCTTATTCGTTCTTTGAGAAGTCTGGTACCCATTGGAGTGGTGGTCTCTTTGATGCTATCGAAAAGAGACGATCCGGGGTCTCCTGTCAGAAGAGAGAGGTTGCTCAGTGTGACAGAATCGATCAACATATGATCGCTCGCACGCTGCTTAGCAGGCAAATAGAAGTGTTTGAAAAGCCCTTTATTGCTGTTTTCCACGTACTTGAACAATGCACCAAGCAGAGCAGTTTCATCTTCTGACAATTCAAGAGCTTCAAGCGAGGAGATTCCATAGACTCTCTTCACGTATTCCACGCCAGAAGTCAGAGCAAAGTGCCAGTCTTCAACGTATTCAACAAATGAGCATGGACGATTTCCCAGGATTTCTTTCGAAAGCTCCTTCAAAGACCTCTGAAATAGCACCTGTGAAGGAGAAAACGAAGCAATTCGATCTTCGATCTCTTCGATATTACTGCAGCTACCGACAAGGAGCTGCCCAGTAGAGATGTCTGTTATCGCAAATGAGTATCCACTCTTGCCGGAAGAGACAATCATCAGGAAATTGTTCTCTTCGGAGAGCAGTTCCTCATCGATGAGTGTCCCCGGTGTGATGACTCGTGTCACTTCTCTTTTGACAAGTCCCTGCGATTTCGAAGGGTCACCTACCTGTTCACAAATAGCGACTTTCAGTCCTGCATCTACCAGTTTCTTCAGGTACTGGCTTAGAGCGTGATAAGGTATACCTGCCATGGGATTGCCGTTCCTTGAAGTCAGTACTATTCGAAGCACGCTTGACAATTGCTCAGCGTCCTCAAAGAATGCTTCATAAAAGTCTCCCAGCCTGAAGAGAAGAAGGCAATCCTTATACCTCTCTTTGATTCTGAGATACTGCTCCATCATCGGAGTCATCGAACTGCCTGTCACAAGTCATTCACCTTACCATTAAAAACCGGCGCCATGCGCCGGCCAGGATATTATGCAGCATCTACTTCTGAGAGTTCTTCTTTTCCTTAGCCTCTATAACTCTGTCTATCAAACCATATTCAACAGCTTCGGTAGCACTCATATAGAAGTCACGATCAGTATCTCGCTCGATTCTTTTCTGTGTTTGACCAGTGTGATTGCTGAGAATCTTGTTGACTTCGTCTCTCATGTACATTATCTCTTTGGCTCTGATCTCTATGTCTCGCGCAGATCCTTCAGTTCCTCCCCATGGCTGGTGAATCATCACTCTTGCGTGAGGCAGAGCATATCTCTTGCCTTTGGTCCCACCAGCGAGAACGACTGCCCCCATGGAGGCTGCAGAACCTATGCAAATAGTTGATACGTCAGACTTGATATATTGCATCGTGTCGTATATAGCAAGTCCCGCGCTAACTGAACCTCCAGGACTGTTGATGTAAACACTTATGTCTTTATCTGGATCCTGTGATTCAAGAAACAGGAGCTGTGCCACAACGATATTTGAAATCTCGTCATCAATGGGCCATCCCAGGAAAACGATTCTCTCCGAAAGAAGCTTGGTGAAAATATCGTATATCCTTTCGCCATGACCCTTTGTTTCAACAACATAAGGTACTACTGGTGACATATTAGTTCTCATCAAATCCTCCTTGTCAGAATCATTTGCCGGAAAAGAGTTTTATGATCAGGCGCTGCGGCGAGAGATGAGAAAAGACTATATGGCCACTGTCTGCAACGATAACTGACTTTGTTCGTTTTCCGAATGTAAGGTTGATTATCATCCCAGATTCAGCAGCAAGCTGCTTCAATCTCTTTACCGCGGAGCTCTCCACAGGTAGTACAGCCATAACCCTGTCTTTCACTATGTAAGACTCGAACCCGATGTTTGCAATGTGCTCCATATCAGGCTTCCCTCCGAAATCAGTTGATGCTATTATAGCATAAGAGAAGATTTCACGGAGGTGTACAATGCTTTCCAGGAACGCTGACAGCCTTGTGGATACCGGTGTAGTCCACGTTAGGGCCGGACGTGGTGGTAGCGGAGCGATCTCTTTCAGGAGAGAGAAATTCGTCCCCCGGGGTGGACCTGATGGAGGAAACGGCGGTAATGGTGGTCACGTATTCTTCAGAGCAGATCCTCGGAAGAACACGCTTATCGATTTTACCAGGAAGAGGAGCTTTCAGGCCGATAACGGGGAGCACGGCGGATCGTCCAACAGAACTGGAAAAGACGGTGAGAATACCGTTGTATCTGTGCCTGTGGGGACCGTCATCTATGATATGGAGACCTCCGAGATGATAGCAGATCTTGATCGGCCGTGGTCCACAGTGTGTGTGGCACGCGGAGGTAAAGGCGGCAGAGGAAACTCTTCTTTCGCGTCTGCAACGCGACAGACCCCTCGTCACTCAGAAGAAGGTGTACCTGGGGAGTCTCGTTCACTCAGGTTGGAACTCAAACTGCTGGCAGATGCTGCGATCATTGGTATGCCAAATGTGGGGAAGTCTTCATTCATAGCTCGGGTCTCAAACGCTACCCCGAAAATCGCCAATTATCACTTCACGACGATCATCCCAACCCTGGGTGTTGTCGAAGCTGAGGGTACCAGTTTCCTCCTTGCAGATGTCCCTGGGCTTATAAAGGGGGCCCATCTTGGCTCTGGCCTTGGGACGACGTTCCTAAAACACGTAGAGAGATGCTCTGTTCTTCTTCATATGGTTGATATTTCTGAATCAGAAGAACGTATCGCTGCACAGGACTATGCTGACCTCAGGAACGAACTGAAGGAATATGACTCCAGACTTATCCAACTACCGGAGATTGTTCTTGGAAACAAGACAGACCTGATTTCTGATGATATATTGAAGAGAAGAGTGGCAGAGTTCAAGAAGGCTACAGGTTTGGAGTTAATCCCTGTTTCTGTTGCAACCGGTTACAATATTGATGAGGTGCTAAGGGCAGTGGTATCAGCTCTTGGAAAAGAATCAAGGGCACTGAGATCCTTCGCTGACGAGCCACCCGCCTTGCCTGAAGTATCTCCTGTGACAAGAACCAGACCTGACGATACAGACTACTGCATTGACAAGGATTCACAGGGTCGTTTTGTTGTTAGTGGACCGGTTGTTGATTACTACACAACGATGGTGAGATTTCAGACTAAAAAGACCGACGAACTGCTGCGGGTACTTGAAAGAGGAGAGCTGACCAGACGCCTGATCGATGCGGGGATCAGTGAAGGTGATACTGTTTTAGTGGGGGATGCAGAATTTGAGTTCAAATACTGATTGCAGGTATGGGATCTTCGGCGGGACATTTGATCCTGTTCACAACGGCCACCTCATTGTCGCAACAACAGCTCTCGAGGCCCTTGGGCTTGACAAGCTTTACGTTGTACCGGCGTATGTTCAGCCGCTCAAGGCGGGTCGTAGTGTAGCTGAATTCAGGATACGTCTTGAATGGCTGCAAAGATCCTTCTGTGGCAATGAACGAATAGAGGTTTCTGCAGTAGAAAGTCAGTTCGATTCATATTCTTACACCCTTCTCACGGTCGAGCATTATTCCAGACTTCATGACTCAAAACCATTTCTGTTAATCGGAGCGGACAGCTTGAAGAGTTTTGACAGGTGGTACAGGTATCGCCAGCTCTTGAACAGTGCAAATCTTGCAGTATATCCCAGGAACGGCATTGACATAAGCTGTGAGCTTCAACGTCTGGGAATCTCATCCGGATTCTCAGTTCTTTCAGAAGTTCCAGTGGTGGAGATATCTTCTTCTGTCATCAGAAAAAGATGCAGTGCAGGGCTTTCACTGAATGGATTCGTTCCATGTGTGATATCTGATGAAGTTTATCAACACTATAAAAAATAGGCTCATCGGCCTCGCCCCAATGTCAGGCTATACAGACCATGTCATGAGGCTACTTTCCATTTCGTACGGTGCAGACTTCGCCTACTCAGAGATGCTGAGTTCATCGGCACTCTCCCGAAGACATACAACCCTGGCTTCTCTCTCTTCAGATGTCAAGGTTCCTGTTCAACTCTTTGGGAGTGACCCGGAAGAGCTGGTTTGTGCTGCGAAGATTGTTGAAGACAGGGCGAGCTGGATTGACATTAACGCGGCGTGCCCGGTAAAGAAAGTCACCAGAAAGGGGGCTGGTGCTGCTTTACTCCGCGAGCCCGACAAGATAGCTTCAATAATCAGGATGCTCAAAGAGCGTACTGGTCTGAAGGTTTCTGTGAAGATGCGCCTTGGGTGGTCTGCAAATACCCTGCTCAAGATTCTCGACATATTGTGCAATGAGCATCCTGATATCTTGATCATTCATGGAAGGACCGCCTCACAGGGCTACAGAGGTAGTGCCGATTGGAAAGCCATTGATGAAGCTGCTTGTCATTTGGATGGCTCGGGAATAGTTGTTCTTGGCTCGGGCGATCTCTTCACACCTGATGCTATCGTTCGCGCACTTGCTAATACAAATGTGAATGGTGTCGTGGTCGCCAGGGGAGCAATCGGAAATCCCTGGATCTTCAGGCAGTCAAGAGATCTGCTTCGGACAGGCACTTACCGACAAATTCCACTGGACGAGAGACTCAGACTTTTCAACTATCATATTGAGCAGCTCATAAAAGCATATGGTGAGTACAGTGCAATCCGAAGAGCCCGTCAGTTGTTTTCCGGCTACACAAGAGGAATATCTGGAGCTTCAGCGATGAGAAGTAATTACATGAAGCTCGATACGTTTAATCAGGTTCAATGTTTTGTGAATACCTTGATCGAAGAAAGAGGGAGTATAAGTTAGATTAATGCCGTGATCACATGAGGACTTCACCTTAACAGATAGTTCATTAGTTACTTGTGCGATAGAATGGTACAGAAGAATGGGGGTGTAGACGTGAAGGATCATATGAAGGCCTTGATCAAGGAAGGTAGAACACAGGGTTTTTCCCTCAATGAAGTTGAAGTTCCCCGTGACCTTGGGCCGAATGATGTACTCGTGAAGGTCTTAAGGGCATCAATCTGTGGGACCGACGTTCATATATTCTCCTGGGATGAGTGGTCTCAAAAAAGGATCAAACCTCCACAGATCGTTGGTCATGAGTTTTTTGGTGAAGTTGTTGACATCGGGAACAACGTTTCTTCGGTGGCAATCGGTGATGCCGTTACTGCAGAAACTCATATCCCTTGTGGTAAATGTCTTCAGTGTCGCACGGGAAGGATGCACATTTGTAAAGATCTCAAGATTCTTGGTGTCGACATTGATGGAGTCTTTGCCGAATATGTGAGAGTTCCCGAAGTTGTTCTCTGGAAACTTGATCCTTCGATTCCCAAAGATTTTGCATCCGTAATGGAACCTTTCGGAAATGCTGTTCACTCTTGCGCACCGTTTGATATGAGGGGAATGAGAGTCCTGATAACCGGAGCAGGTCCAATTGGAGCCTTCTCGGTTGGATTGAGCAAGCTCTATGGGGCATCACTTGTCATTGTGACCGAGCTGAATGAGACAAGAAAGAACCTTGCAAGAAAGATGGGGGCTGACATTGTCCTTGATCCTCGCCAGAACGACGTTCTCTCTTCTGTGTTGAGACTCACTGATGGAGATGGTGCAGACATCTTGCTGGAAATGTCCGGTAATGAGTCTGCTCTGATACAGGGACTGTCCTGTCTCACCAACGGTGGCATAGCCTCGATACTAGGGGTATATCCTTCTTCGGTGACCATGGACATCAACTCACTTCTTACTTTCAAAGGTATAACACTTTATGCAATAACAGGCCGGAAGATGTTCGAAACATGGCAGACTTCTTCTGCACTTCTGAGACACAACAGGATTGATATTACCCCGGTCATCACGCATGTGTTCCCTTTCGAGAAATGGCAAGATGCCATGCAAACGATGATGTCTGGCGATTCGGGGAAGATTATACTGAATCTGGAGTGAGGTGACTGCTGATGTTTGATTACACACAGTTTGTAAAAGAGCTTGAAGAGCTCAAGAAAGCTGGACTTCTAAACAGAATACGAACTCTAGAAAGCCCTCAGGGAGCCTGGCTGTTCATTGAAGGCAAGAAAGCGTTGAACATGTGCTCCAACAATTACCTGGGTTTTGCGTTCAACGAGAACTTGAAAGAAGCTGCAATTGAAGCTATAAGAGAATGGGGCGTTGGTCCAGGCGCCGTCAGGACCATAGCGGGAACTCTAAGAATCCATGATGTCCTTGAAGACGAGCTCGCGGCATTCAAACGCCTGGAAGCTTGTATTGTTTTGCAATCAGGCTTCAACGCAAATCAGGCTGTTATACCTGCAATTCTCGATGAAACAGATGCAGTTCTTTCTGATGAACTCAACCACGCCAGTATTATCGATGCAGTGCGACTTTGTAAAGCAAAGCGCTACATATGGAAGCACCGCGATGTCAGAAGCCTCGAAGAGAAACTTGATGAGGCAGAACAGGCCGGGGCACGCAAGAAGCTCGTTGTCACGGACGGAGTTTTCTCCATGGATGGAGACCTGGCCCCTTTGCCGGAGCTAGCTTCATTGTGTGAACGTCAGGACACATTACTTATGGTTGATGATGCACACGGCGAAGGTGTTCTTGGCGAAAATGGAAGAGGGATAGTTGACCACTTTGGACTCCACGGGAAGGTTGATATCGAGGTCGGAACTCTCTCGAAAGCTTTTGGCGTTGTCGGAGGCTTCGTCGCGGGGAAGAAAACACTGATAGACTATCTGAGGCAGAAGGCCAGACCATTCCTGTTCAGCAGTTCTCTGTCTCCTGCAGAGACGGGCGCAGCGCTCGCGGCTGTCAGGCTTCTTTCTTCCTCTGATGAACACGTCAAGAAGCTCTGGCACAACACGTCCTACTTCCAGAAAAAGATGATTGAGGCAGGATTTGAGCTTGGGCCGACACGAACCCCGATAACACCTGTAATGCTTTACGATGAGAAGCTTTCCTCCACGTTCAGCTCACGTCTATTCGAAGAAGGTGTCTTTGCCCAATCGATAGCTTTTCCCACAGTTCCCAGAGGAAAGGCCAGAATCAGAGTGATGATCAGTGCTTCACATTCTGAAGCGGATCTTGACTATGCTCTTGAAAGATTTAAGAAGATAGGAAAAGAACTCAAGGTGCTTGGCTAGCACAGAATCAGCATGCTAATTAATCTGCTGATGCTCGTTGCAGGTCTGGCAGCCCTGGTGAAGGGTGCCGACCTGCTTGTGGATGGTGCCGTCAAAATCTCAAGACGCTCGGGTTTATCTGAGTTATTCATAGGGCTGACAATTGTCGCATTTGGAACGAGCGTTCCAGAACTGGCAGTTAGTATTTCTGCAGCGGTCAAGGACTCGGGAATAGCTATTGGAAATGCGATTGGTTCAAATATTGCGAATGTTGCCCTGGTTTTGGGAATGGGAGCTCTTATATTACCTGTGAAGGTAAAGGGGTCGTCGTTGGCCTATGAAATTCCGTTCGTTATCCTGTCTTCGATTGTGGCATCTGCTCTTCTGCTTGGACGGGACAGCGGCCTCCTCAGATCTGACGGGATTGTTCTGCTCTGCTTCTTTGTCATCTATATTGCATATGTGGGCAGAATGGCACTCTCTGATCGTTTCCAATACTCAGAACAGCGAATACAAGAACAAGCGGCCGGAGATAGAGGGATTATTGGCCCGATTCTCCTCACCTCCGTCGGGATCGTTGGTGTCATAATTGGGAGCGAACTGGTTGTACGCTCAGGGACAGATATCGCCCTGTTTCTGGGTATTTCCGAGACCCTTGTTGGTTTAACTGTTGTAGCAATTGGTACATCCCTCCCTGAACTTGTGACAACGATCACAGCGGCCGTCAAAAAAAGCGGAGCGCTAGCTTTGGGGAATATTCTTGGCTCGAACGTCATTAATCTCTTGCTTGTCCTCGGGCTGGCTTCGGCAATATCGCCGATACAAGCAGATAGAGGCATTGCAGTGGAACTGGTCTTCATGATAGGGTTGATTGTCCTGTTGATACCTCTTTCTATTAGAAATAGGAGTCTGGGAAGACTTTCTGGAGCGCTTTTGCTCGGAATCTACATTACCTTCGTCGTATTCGGTATTGCTGCCGGATAATTGAGTTAAGTCGAGTTGTGGCATGACCCTTTCTGCGTAGAGGTGACCATTTTGTGAGGAGAAGACCCGTTGGCTATCTATTCATATTGCCGGCAGGGTTGCTACTGGCAGTATTTCTGTATTTTCCTCTTGCGTATTCGTTCATGATAAGTTTTACGCGGTGGGACCTCTCCGCAACGCGTACTTTCATTGGTCTTGACAATTACAGGGCAATCATAGCATCCTCTGAGTTCTGGAATTCTGTTCTGTACACTTTCTACTACGTTCTTGGAGTTCTACCCTTCTCGCTGGCAATAGGTCTTGGAGTTGCGCTTCTCTTAAGGGATTCGAACATGAAGGGTGTCGGATTCTTCAGAATGATCTATTTCATGCCCGTTGTCACTTCTCCCATTGCTGCTGCGATGGGCTTCAGCTGGATCTTCAACACTCAACTAGGCTACGCTAATTATGTTATCGAGTCTATGGGTGGTGAGCCTGTTAACTGGCTAACCAACTACAATGGTATCTTTCAGTTGTTGTTTGAGAGATTCGGAATTCAGCTTCCGCACATTCTGCAGGGTCCAAGTGTGGCCCTTACTGTGATAATACTCCTGGGCATATGGCAGAACATAGGTTACGCAACGGTTGTCTATCTGGCTGGTCTGCAAGGGATCCCGCAGGCTTTCTATGAAGCCGCTCGGATCGACGGGGCGTCTCCATCGAAGATCCTCAGGAAAATAACTCTTCCATTACTGTCGCCGACAACGTTCTTTCTCCTGATTGTCTTCGCAATCCTCTCCTTTCAGGTGTTCGGACCAGTTCAGGTTATGACTCCACAGGGTGGACCGTTACAGACCACTTCAGTAATAGTCTTCAGACTTTATCAACAGGCGTTCTCATATTATCGTTTTGGTTATGCATCTGCAATGGCTTTCCTGGCTTTCTCGATGATCCTGTTAATAACCCTGTTCCAGATGAAATTCGTAGAGCGGAAGGTCTACTATGAGTAATCGTCGATCAATACTGGTCATCAAGTATATTGTGCTCTCTGCTGGTGCGATAATCATGCTCTTCCCTTTCTATTGGGCTCTTTCAACATCATTTAGAGAGTTGAGAGACATATTGTTCGATCCATACAGTCTTGTGCCCAGAAATCCTACATTTGCCAATTACTTGAGCATCTTCAACAAGGCACCCTTTGGTCGTTACCTTTTGAATAGCCTTATTGTGGCAAGTGCCACAGCATTTCTTCAGATTACTACAGCAAGTCTCAGTGCCTTTGCGTTCGCGCGAATGAAATTCCGTGGAAGAGAAATCATCTTCATCGTCTTCCTGGCGACGATGATGATTCCTCAACAGATTCTTATGATTCCGCAGTACATAGTCGTCATGCGACTTGGCATGGGAGACTCATACGCGGGACTCGTCTTGCCTTATGCCGCTACGGCCATCTCGATTTTCTTCTTGAGACAGTTCTTTAGAACTATTCCCAAAGATCTTGAAGATGCTGCCATCATAGACGGATGTGGTCCATTAAGAATACTGTTGAATGTCTTCATTCCACTTGCAAAACCAGCAATTGCCACGCTTTCAGTCTTTGCATTCATGTGGTCATGGAACAACTATTTCTGGCCACTTCTGATAATCGATAGCACAGAAATGCGTACAATCCAGCTTGGTCTTGCGCTTTTCAGAACAGAAGGAGGGATCCAGTGGGGAGAATTCATGGCAGGAACAGTTGTGGCAACTCTTCCCATTCTGATCGTCTATTTCATTGCACAAAAGCAATTCATCAAAGGAATAACGCTAACAGGTATGAAAGGATAAGAAGGAGGTATCTTAATGAAAAGACTTGCTCTACTCTTGGTCGTGTTAACAGTAATACTTTCCAGTACGTTTGCTCAGGTAACACTGACCTTCTGGCATTCAATGGGAGACTACGCAAAACTTCCTCTGGACCAGCTTGTTGCTGAGTTCAACCGCACCCATCCAGGCATTGAGGTGAGGGCAATTTACCAGGGGACTTACGATGAAACGGTCACGAAAATGAAGTCGGCTCTGTTGGTCGGCGCGGGACCCGACCTGGCTATGGTCAATATCGAGCATATCCAGATCTTCACTCAGGACAATGCATTAATGCCACTCGACAATCTTCTTTCAGCAGACCCTGAGTTGTCGCCGGAAGATTTCGTTGAGCAATTCTGGCCTGCAATCCTGCGTGAAGGCATAGCCTACGCTATTCCCTTCAACATCAGTGCTCTCGTTCTGTACTACAACCGGGATCTCTTCAGACAGGCCGGTCTTGATCCAGAGAGGCCGCCTACGACCTGGGCTGAGATGGAAGAGATGGCACGTGCACTCACTGTAGTTGATACAAAGAGAGGCCGGACGCTGCAACATGGACTGCTTTGGGCCGTCGATCACATGTTCTATCAATTCGAACCCCTCGTATGGCAAAACGGGGGTGAGATCTTTGCAGAGGATATGTCTCGATGCCTTCTGGATTCTGAGATCGGTATAGAGACACTCAGAAGGTGGGCCGGCTGGTTCGACGAGGGCCTTTCTCCTCGTGATCTTACAGTTGAAGAAGGTATGCAGTCATTTATGATGGGAAGGGTCGCCATGGGTGCCATGACAAGCGGAGGAATCCGTTACGGGCTTGAGAACCTTCCCTGGGATCTCGGTGTCGCGGTGTTGCCAATGAACAAGGAAAAGGCGACAACGATGGGTGGTGGATCACTGGCGATAATGAACCACGTCTCAGAAGAAAAGCGAGATGCAGCTTGGACATTCATCAAATGGATGGTGCAGGAGAAGAATACTCTCATGTGGTATGAGAGGACCGGTTACATGCCGGTGAAGAAATCAGCGCTGGATTCGCTTGAGATACAATTGATTTGGAAGCGCTTCCCTCAGTTGAAGGCTCCGATAGACTCTATACCATATGCAAGACCAAGACCTGTTCACGAAAACATCATAGAAATCAGGAATATTCTCTTCAATACTGTTGAGAGAGTCAGGCAGGGAGTGGATGATCCTGAAACAGCGTTTCTTTCGGTCGTTCCACGAGTGAATGAATTACTTAAGTGAGGTGTGGTGAATGAAAACCAGGATAGTATTGGTCTTGTTCTTTGTGCTAGTGTCACTTGTTGCATTTTCTGAAGACAGGATTGTCGAGTTAGATGTTCGCGGAAACGAAAAGACAAAAGACTTTGTGGTCGCTCAGCTTATTGGATACAGAGAGGGTATGGTTCTCGACATTGAGCAGCTCTACATTGGCAAGAGAGCTCTCGAAAACTCCGGGCTCTTTCGAGACGTTTATATCTCAGTCGTTCCAGTGGGAAGAGACTACAGACTCGTTGTTGAAGTTGTTGAAGCGGCCACTGTCTACCCATATGTTGGTCCATTCATGGCGATAGGAGTTGGCGACAGAAACGTCTTCGGGCTGGGGATTGACACGTATTTCGGAATTCGTTTCTTCAGGTTTGAAGAAGACAGGCTCTGGGGCTTTCTGCCAATGCCGCAGCTCTTCTGGGGAGGTCCTGTTGCAGGGGTCAGAATTCCAAGGTTGCTTGGTTCACAGATTGACCTGTCTGTGCAGGGCTTCCTTTTCAGAGAGGTTCCATGGTACAACATCGAAGACTTCACCAAACTGAGTAGAGTTACACTATCTTCTGTGTATCGTTTTGAACCATCTGCCATCTCGTTGCGTTTGCTGTATGAATCTGCGTTAATTGATTATTCAGACGATGATTCGATTGAAGCTATGTCAACAGAAGGTTTTCTGGGACCTGATGATTTCAATAATCTCATGATTGGAGTTGGCTATAGTTATGGAGATTCTGCAAATTACGAGAGACTGAGGCGCAATCTGTACGGTAGTGCCGCTATCGACCTGGGATATGTATGGGACCTTTCCGAAGAAAACAAGGGCTTGTACAGTCGTATCTATGCGGACATTGGCTACTACCATCGGCTCATCGCTCAGACATACCTTCTGTCAGAGACAACCATCGCGGTTACTTCCTTTGGTACTCCGCCCCTTACGCAGCGGTACTTCCCCGGCAGGGACGTATGGGGCGATTTGAACTTTGTTCCGAGACACTACATTGAACAGACATTACATGTGGGCATACTACTGTCCGGAGGTTTCGGACTGGCGATGACCATGGATCAGGCCGTATTTATACCAAAGCTTTACTTGAAAGGGATTATCGGTGACAGAAGCGCTGTCGATGATCGATTTGTCATTGGAGCCGCTATCGGACTCGGTCTTCGATGGAATACACCTTTTGGGATCTCAGTGGAACCCCAGATATACCTGCGAGAACGTGCGCAGTACTTCAAATTCAACATAGACTTCTAAAGTGAGAGCGTTGCCGGCTATTCCCACTTCTTTCTTTCAAAGTCGGCAACGCCCCTTTCTGCGTCTTTGGTATCAGGGAACGCATCGAGCTTCACGGCTTCGTGAGGAGACTCAAGAGTCGAATATGCTCGTGTTGGAACGAACACACAAATCTGTGCAGCTCTGTATGTCCAGAAGCGCATGCCACACTTTCTGCAGAGTTCGAGGGCCTCGACGTCTTGCTTGAAATCAACTTCTCTGTTGTATCTTCTGCAGAATGAATGATTGCCATCCAGCGAGAAGAAGTATATGGCTTCTGGTTTCACCGAATCCATTTCACCGTTCGTCTTTGCTTCATCGGGGTCAAGCCACTTCCACTCACCTGTTTCGAACCATTCTCTGTTCAAACTCTCTTTTTTCACGAACCTCACCTCTGGAAAGACCGTCGTACCGATATGATGTTATCATGTATTAAGACTTCACGTTAGGAGGGATGTTCATGAAACGTTTCTTCACAATCATTCTCAGTGTTCTATTCCTTGCTGTGGTAATGACCGCAGCAGACTACGTAGCAAAAACGACCTCTGATGGGCTCCCGCTTGATGAAGATTTCTGGATAACTAGCAGTGAGCTTGACCAGATCCTTCAGCAGACCCTGGAAAACCTGAGGAATCAGGGTCACGAGGTCGAGAAGTACTTTGATTCTCCTTATATCCCGAGCACAATTGGGATATCCAGCATACTCATCGACTTCCTCTTTGAGGAGAAGATAATCGACTACTTCGCGGTGACCAATGATCTCCTTCCAACAGAGGAGGAAATTGCGGCCGAAGCAAATGAGCTCATGAGCTTTTATATGGCGGACGAGAACATGATATTGCAGATACAGATGATGTACGGGTCCGTTGAGCAGTTTGAGGCGCTTGTTCGTGATTATGTCTACGAAATGATCAAGTACGAGAAGATCAGTAAACATGTGGTAGATATCTCTGAAGACGCTCTAAGGTCGTTCTTCTCAGAAAACCTTGATTTTGTGAGATCACAACTTGATTATGTTTCGGCAAAACACATACTCGTGGAATCCGAAACGAAAGCTGATGAACTGAAGCTGCTCATTGAAGAAGGTTCTATCACGTTCGAGGACGCTGCACAGGAGTATTCACTGGATGCACAGTCCGGGAAAGCTGGAGGGGAACTTGGATTCTTCGGGAGAGGCCAGATGGTGGAGCCCTTTGAAACAGCAGCTTTTGACGCTCCTATAGGTGTAATTGTTGGCCCTGTAGAGTCACAGTTCGGATATCACCTGATTCTTGTTCAGGACAGGTTTATCATAGAATCCTTTGATGAACTCGATCCAGATGCGCCTGAATACGAGCAGTTCCTTTTTCTATACAGACAGAAACATATCGAAGATTGGTTTGAAGAATACAAGACAGAGAAAAATTTTGGTCTGGAAGTAGTCGATCCTGATATTGCTCTTTACGAGGAGTATTTGGATGCGACCACGGATCCTTCGATGGTTGTTCAATTCAGGGAAGAGCTGAAGGAGAAGGTCTTTTACAATGGCCTTATAGATCCAAAAGCAAGCACCTACTCAATTGCGCTCTTTGTTCAGATAAGTTCAGACCTTAACATGATTGAAGATGTTGAGTACGTAACTGCTGTTAACCACCTTTACGAAATCCTTCCAGAATCTGAAGCTGTTTTGACTTACGCGCTGGAACTTCATCATGATAACCCTGATTTTATGATTGATCTTTTGCTTGTGAGCTTGCGCGACTTCGTTGAAGTTCTTCAGATGCCGGGATTACTTGAAGACTTTCTTCTGCAGTACGGCGAGGAGCAGCTAATGGCAAGCGTCTTCTCAAACATCGACTTCTTCACAGAAGAATTCTTCACATTTGTTCAGCAGAATGTTGATGCTGAACGACTCGAAGAATTCTCAGAACTCCTTGTGAAAGCGATAGACCTTACGACTGCTCAGGATCTTAGCCAGACGTGGATAGACACCTTTGAAGCAATCAGGACAGATATCATAGAGAGCATGCATTAGAACATCTTCTGTTATCCAGCAGATAGGACGAAGACCGGGCGCAAAATGCCCGGTCCTGTTAAGATATACTTAAACTGCCTGTTCTGAAACCGCAATACTACTATTCTACTATTTTACCGACCGGTAAGTAAAAAACTGGAGGTGTTCTAATGTCACTTGTAGATACTATGAAGCAGGAAATGCTAAGACAGGCAGGAAAGTTTGTTGCTGGAGTTGTCAGGAATTCCTCAGAAGAGACTATGTACAAGCTCTTTGCCACGGTTAGTTCACTCAGTAAGGAACCATCAAAGAGTGGTCTCAGAAAGATCGCCAATATGGCAAAAGAGAAGCATCCAATGATACAGTCATGGAAGAGGGTTTTCAGCAATGCTTCTCCAAAATCCGTTGAGAAAGTGATGACCAATCTCGTTATCAATGAATTCGCTATTGGGGAGAAGATCCGTGTTGAGAAGTCCCATGAACACGAAGTGGTAATCCCCAAACTTGTTGTTATCAGCCCAACATACGCGTGTAATCTTAACTGTGTTGGATGCTACGCTGGTCTGTATGGCAGAAAATACCAGCTTTCAAAAGACGAAGTCCGTTCGATTATCAGAGAGTCTAATGAGCTGGGTATCTATTTCTTTATTATTACCGGGGGAGAACCGTTCGTATGGCCGCATCTTCTCGACATTTTCGAGGAGTTCAATGACAGTTACTTCCAGATCTACACAAACGGTACGCTGATTACCAAGGAAGTCGCACAGCGTCTTGGCGAACTCGGGAATGCAACCGTCGCCGTATCTGTTGAAGGTTTGGAAACAGAGACAGACTGGCGACGCGGGCGTGGTGTGTTCACAAAGATCAACCAGGCATGGGAAAACCTGAGAGAAGCTGGAGTAATATTTGGCACTTCAATTACTGCAACGAAGGTTAACCACGAAGCGGTGCTTGATGACAACTTCTGGAATTACCTGAAAGAGAAGGGTATTGCTTATGCCTGGGTATTCCAATTCATGCCTGTGGGTATGAATCCTTCAATGGACCTTGTTCCAACACCACAGCAGAGGTACGAAAGGTTCTTCAAGCTCGATCAAATCAGATTGGGTGGCGATTTTGCCTTTGTTGCGGATTTCTGGAACCATGGCTTCCTTACACACGGCTGTCTTGCTGCTGGTGCGAAGTATCTTCACGTGAATGCGA
>LDZU01006185.1_pt1 | contig 20473 bp, 21 predicted proteins | sample 615531 | NCBI WGS metagenome assembly LDZU01 (sample SAMN03408293, study PRJNA278302) | terrestrial metagenome | isolation source: oil reservoir sample SB2 | place: USA: Alaska, North Slope, Schrader Bluff formation | collected 2011-09 | reverse complement strand
GTTCTTTACTGCGAGGCTTCTTTGATCAGAATAGTCGCTTCTTATACTGCCTGGAGTCACTTTCAAAGAACAGCAGAGCACTTCAACGGGGTTAAGGTAATCAGTGCTGATTATGGGAGTGAGGTAGTTCTAACTGTTGGAGTCAGAAGCGATGAGAAGGATGAGCTGATTGCTTTCTTCAAGAAGCACAATTGTCTGGTTAAGGTCCAGGAGAACGATATTCTTATGAAGATACCACTCTGAGATGAATACGGGAGATGCTGCTTCAACAGGTGTTTTTTGTCCAAGGTAGTGTCCCGCATTGAGTGAACTGCTGAAGAAGCTATTTCCGGAAAGTGATGCAATCCATTTCTATTCGCGGTGGGTAGCTATCGCATGTTTGGCCAAAAAAGTATCTCGATTCTGCTGAGAAGGCGGAGGTTTCCAGCCAGAGATTCTTGTGCTACTGTTTTCGTGCAGTAAGCTTTCTGGAGAAGTCTTGTAGACATCCTGGGCTGCCCTGTTTGCGTTACCTTCATGCGGAAAAAACTAAACGATCATTGAAATCTGCTATCTTTTTGCCGGGTGAAATACTACTGACAAACATGAAACAGTCGTCTCCTTGAGGCAACCTGCCATTCTTCTGTTTAGAAACAGCCTCTCCAGTAATTACCGGTTCAGGCACAAAGAATAGCAATCTAAACTGTTGAATCCTTCTCCGTCATCGACCGGCAAGATAAGGCGTATTGTCCGTGTTTTTAGCAAAAACACATGTTCAAGTATTCAGTAGATTGATACAAGCGAACATGTCGGGATGGTCTAAGACACTCAGAAAGAAACGTGGCTTGTTGTTATAATCTTCAAGAGAATCAGTGAAGACCATTTAGAGGTGGATTCGTTGTTAGATGGGCGGAAGGTCATTAAATTGATAGAGATGATCTCGGGTTATGACAGAAATCTGGGAGGTAATGAGTATAGCAATCTCTTGACCGAGATAGAAGATCATCTTGTCCGACAAGGCATTGACAGTTCTCGTATTCGAAGGATCGAATTTCCGGCAAACGGAGAAAGCATTACCAGGACGATTCTATCAACGGTTGGATGGAATTCAGGAGAAGCAACGCTTTGGATGATACGGCCTGAAGTCAAGTTTGTTGCTTCAACCAGGAATACCCCAACAGCACTGCTTGTTGGCAGTTCACCCACAAGAGGATCTCAGGAGCTTGAACTTGTAAAGCTTTCCGAAAAGCGGGACTATACCGGGAAGGCCGTCCTTGCTGAAGGCAGTCTTGATGAAGTTTTTCAGGCCGCCTGTGTTCAAGGTGGAGCGAAATGTATCCTCGTATATGACATGAAACACAGGTGTGAAATGATTGGCAGGACACCAGAGATGATGCCAGACGCAACAAACTTTCTTAGGATAAGACAAGACAGGAATTCTGCTGAACTTGGTGTTTACGGTTTTTCGCTAAACTATGAGAGTTTTCTCATGCTTAAGAAGAGTGTGGAGGCTGGAGAAACCTGGATAGAAACCAGGGTATGCTCTTCGCTCGATCGTAATGCTTCACTCGAAGTCCTTGAAGTGGATCTGGTTGGAGAGAAGCAAGATGATTATTTCATGATTATTGCGCATCTGTGTCACACGTCTCCTGGTGCGAATGATAACGCCAGTGGTGCTGCGCTTGCTCTTGAGATTGCACGACTCATAGTTGATTCGGCTGACGTCATTCCCATTAAGATCGTGCTTGTTCCAGAGTATATCGGAAGTGTTCCGTATGCAATCAAGCTCAAGAACGAGGGAGCTCTTCCCCAGGTAGTAATAAACCTCGACATGGTTGGAGAAGAACAACTTAAGACAGGGTCCACCCTCTTTTTGAGCAGCACACCACCGGTTCTCGATCAGGTGTACGATAACATCCTTTTTCAGAATTTGATGAAGAGTGCTCCGAAATTCGATTCTATTCCACTCAGAAGGATATACAAGATACCTTTCTCCGGCGGATCAGATCACTGTGCCTTTCTTCCATTGGGAGTGCCTGCCCCGTTCGTTGGACACCTTCCAGACAGGTATTATCATACAAATCAGGACACCACAGATAAGTGCGATCCAGAGGAACTTGAATGGGTTGGTGAGGCGGTCATCCGAAGTCTGAGAGAATTCACTGAGACGAATAAAAAGCTTTCTCCAGAAGTTAGGGCAGCGCAGTTTGGTGATTTTGTATACTTGCTGGACGTTTTCAAGGGAATAGCTGGTGAGAGGGAGATTATCAAGCTTCTTTCAAAGACACATCATATTGAGGCCAGACTGCTGGCTGCTCTATATGATGATTTCACTTCACAAGAAGAGGAATTTGACCGGATCAAACCAGTCTTTGACAGCTCAATAGGGTTTGGCTGGATATCTGGTCTGCGCAGTAAAGTTGAATGGAAGGAGATCGGAGACATAGCGACATTGGGGGAGTATATCAACATTGTGGCAGCGATTACGGAGAACAGAGATGCTGCTATTCGTCTTGTGGCGCATCATTACTCTTTGCCTGAAAGGCAAGTGAATGACCTTGTTGCTCATCTATGCAATGAAGGTCTTTTTGAGTCTGGGGGTGCAATACTGTGAGTCAGATTGTGGTGACTGGAAGCACCAGTCTGAATGGAAGCGTTACGGTAAGTGGTTCAAAGAATTCTGCTTTACCGATCCTTGCTGCGTCGATAATGATCGACGAAACAATTGTTCTGAATAATGTTCCTGAGCTCAGAGATATATTTACTATGCTTTCCATACTTCAGAGGATAGGGCGAAAAGTGAGTTTCTCTGGAAACACTGTGCGGATAGAGCCCGGAGAAATCGTTGTTGGAAACATCCCTTACGAGCTCATCGGGAAGATGAGAGCATCTTTCAACCTGCTTGGACCTCTTGCAGTAAGGTGCGGCTGGGCCAAGGTTGGCAAACCGGGTGGTTGTAACATCGGACAAAGACCTGTCGATTATCACCTGCGAGGATTGAGAAAGCTTGGTTTTAGAATCAGCGAGCAACACGGCGATGTTATGGCTGTCTCACCGGGCTCATTTGATGATTTCGTCCATTACAGATTGCCGTATCCCAGTGTTGGAGCGACTGAACAGCTCATGACAGTTGCTTCGTTGATGAAAGGAAGTAAGGTGGTAATCGAAAACGCCGCCAGAGAACCGGAAGTGTGCGACTTGCAGGGTTTCCTGAACGGTAGTGGCGCTGATGTTAGAGGTGCCGGGACATCAGTAATTGAAGTAGTGGGTAAGGATGCCCTTCACGGAACGGAGTATCGTGTAATACCGGACAGGGTTGAAGCCGGGACATACCTTTTTGCAGGATTAGCTACACTGGGAGAAGTTACTGTGAAATCAGTAATTCCTGAGCACTTAGCAGTTCCGATTAAGATTATGAGTGAAATCGGAGGAATTGTGGACATTTCTGAAGATAGCGTACACATTGAAGTCTCTTCTCCATTGAAAGCAGTAAAGGTTTCATCAGAACCATTTCCAGGTTTTCCTACTGATCTTCAGCCACTATTGACCGTTACTCTCTCAACAGCTAGAGGAGAATCAGTTGTTGAAGAAGGAGTATTTGAGAATCGCTTTGGCTATGTTGATGAGCTCAATCGTATGGGAGCCGATGTGAAAGTATGCAACCGAAAAGCATTTATCAAAGGAGTTTCCGGGCTTAGTGGAGCGGAGATTAAAGCGCCAGACATTCGTGCGACTGCCGCGTTGATCGTTGCCGGGCTGATTGCTGAAGGTGAGACGATCATTCATGAGGCTGGTCACATTTTCAGGGGGTATGAGAGAATTCAGGCAAAGCTAAATGATTTGGGAGCCGTTATCAAGGTCTTCCCTGATGAGGATGGATAGGTGAAGGAAGTGCCTGGTGGCGGAAAAGCTGATCTCATCAAGAAGGCTCTTGAATTTCCTGTCATGAGCCTGCAGTCATGTAGGCTATGTCCCAGAGAATGTGCAGTCGACAGAGAGGTCAGCATAGGTTTCTGTGAGCAGACAGAAGTTCCAAGGATTTCATCGGCCGTGCTCCATTTTGGGGAAGAACCTCCTCTGGTTGGGCGAGGAGGCTCCGGAACAGTATTCTTCTGTGGTTGTTCAATGCGATGTGTTTACTGCCAGAACTTCATGATCAGTCAGAAGAACAACGGAACTGACATCTCTGTTGAAGAGCTGTCTGAGGTCTTCTTGAAACTGCAGTATGAAGGGGCAGAAAACATCAATCTGGTTACACCAACTGCACACCTTTCCGGAATACTTGCGAGTCTAGGGTTAGCTATGAGCAATGGTCTCAATATACCGATTGTTTATAACACCAGCGGCTATGAAAGAGCTGAAGTTATCAGACTCCTTGACGGGATAATCGACATCTATCTGGCAGATATCAGATATACCGACGATACCAAAGGCCAGAAATACTCAGGAACGAATGATTACTGGACAGTCACTAGGAATGCGATCAAAGAGATGTATAAACAGGTTGGAGCATTCAGTGATCGTCGTTATGACGCTCCAAAAGGAATAATCTTGCGTCATCTGGTTTTGCCTGAAGGAGTGTCAGGCACTAATGCTATGGGCGAATATGTTGCTTATGAGCTATCTTCGTCTGTACCGATCTCTCTGATGTCTCAATACAGACCTGTATTTCATGCGCGCGACTACCCTGAAATCTCAAGAAGAATAACTGAGAGAGAATATGAAGATGCTTTGTCCTCGATTGATCAGTATGGATTGACAGGATGGTACCAGCACTTTTCAGGAACAGAGAGTCTTAGAGTGAAGCCATTGGGGAGGAGAGAATGATTTTTGTATTGTCCTTATTGATGTGGTTGGGACTGAGTTCATCGTTGAATATTACTGATATTGTGTCTGCGATTGTTGTTTCATCGGCTGTTGAGGTGATTTCAAGGCGAGTGATTCCTAGGGGGAAGGGCATCAGTGCGCTCATGCAGATCATTCTGGCTTTTCCCAGAGCAGTCTGCGCTGCTGTCAGAATGATTGTCTCAAGACCTCTGTTCACATCAAGAGAGAAAGGTGTTTCTTCAGACCGCTTAAGTGAATTCGCCGAAGTGGTTTCAATAACCATGATCCCGGATGAGCTGGTTGTGCTCAAAGAAGACGGAAAACACGTGATTCATGGAGTCAAAAAATGGCGTTAGCAGTCACGGCTGTAATAGCAGCGGGCATTTCCTCCATCGTTATGATTCTTTATGCGAGGAAGGACAACTCCTGGAAGCTTCTGATTGTATACTCTTCAGTAGTAACAAAAATCTCAATATCCCTTATCTTCTTAAAGGCTGCTTTTGATATCAGATTCTTTGTGGAGCTGATAATTATTTTTTTGCTTCTCAATGGTGGGGGAACAATAATAGCTGCCTATTTCTTGGGGGCAGACAGATGATTGTCACTGGCCTTGTAATCTTTTTTGCAGGGATCATTTTGGTAGTCGCTGGAACAATCAGAGCTGTGTGTTCAAAGACTTTGATTATTGCCCTTCATTTTATCGGAATTTCGGATACAGTAGGGCTTAGTCTTCTGGTGATTTCAGCAGTATTTCTCGGCCTGGTGAGTGTTCATGCCGGTGTCTTCCTTGTTCTGGTCCTGATTGTAGGTGGTCCCCTGGTCTCCCATGTTATTGCAAAAGCTTATCTAAGATCGGGGAGGGAGTGACATGATACTTATAATCATTAGTCTTGGGGTCCTCTTTGTTGCTTCAAGCATTCTTGCAATAAAATCCTCCAGTTCTTTCAATGCTGTGATCTGGTTCGGTATTCTCGGGTTCCTCGCATCTGCCATGATGTTTCTGGCAGGGGCACCGGACGTTGCCCTCACACAGGTTACCATTGGTGTTGTCCTGGTAGTGCTTGTCTACATTATGGCGATAAGAAAACAGCGCAAGGTCAGGCTTGGTTATATAAGTAAACCGCAGATGATTGAAGAAGGAGAAGGTGGGCTTGCAGGTCTCGAATGGGACCTCATCAGCAAGATTGACGAAAAGGAAGGATATGATGTGGATGCTGTGAACTATGACAACCTGCGGGATGCTATCAGCGCCCTCATTTCTGGGCGTATCGACGTAATTTGTGGAGGGATCACGAGAGATTCACTTGAAAGTGATGATGGGATTGTTGTAGTTCCTTATCTCACTGTGAACAGATATGCGTATGAGAACGAGTTGCTGGACTTCATTGAGATGAAAGAACTGATGAGAAAGAATCCCACAATAAGAGCAATTCCTGTGAAAGAAACTGAGTTTGTGTTCCTTCTTAGCGAAACATCAAAAGACATAAGTGCCTTCTTCGAAAAGGATCTGGGAATACTTGTTGATTCTGGAGAACTTGAAAGATTGGTGAGCAAACACCTATGAAGTCTTTCATGGTTTTTGCGCTGGTAGCCTATTGCTTCGTAATAATCGCGTTCGGAGCATGGGACAATATTGTATATCGTGAAGAGAATCATGTAATGGTGATTTCTGAAAGGTTGAATGTTCCAAATACTGTAACTGCTGTCTACCTTCAATCAAGGGTGTATGACACTCTTTTTGAGATAATCCTTTTCACCATGGTGGCAATGGCTGTGGCATTCATGCTGAAGTCAGAACCTGTTCATGAACATAATAACCAGACAATTGACAACTCAACCTCGGTTTATGGAAGCCTTGTTGGGGTCCTTTCACTAACTGCATTCTGTTTTGTAGTACTGAATGGACATCTTTCACCTGGGGGAGGATTTGCTGGTGGGGTAATACTGGCCAGTGGTATTTCCCTTTACGCGATAACCTCGGGCTTTTCAGTAGTCAACAGACAGTATGAACGCATGAAAGCAAGTATGATGGAAGGTGCTTCATTCTTGATAATTGTTTCTTTCATGACCCTTGCGGCAGTCTTTCCCGAGGTCTTCCAACAACTCAACCAGAAACAATCTTTTGGTGCGCTCTTCAGCGGTGGCATTATTCCGATGTTGAACATTCTGATTGGAGTCAAGGTCTACGCAGCTTCGTGGAAGATGGTTAAAGAATTTGTCGCCAGGAGGGGACCGCTGTGATTTCAGAAGTTGTCTCATATGTGTCGTTCTTCGCCGTTGCAGTCGGGATTTACGGAGTAATAACAAGTCGAAATCTCATCAGGAAAATCATCTCACTTGGGATATGTGAAACAGGAACTACTCTACTATTTGTTGGTGTATCTGCAGCAACAGGTACTTTTGCCCCAGTAGTCCCAGCCAATAGTATGGCAACGTTGGCCTTTTCAGATCCTGTTCCTCAAGCAGTCATAATCACCGGAATCGTGATCAATTTCTCAATACTTTGCTTGCTGTTGGTCTTCACAATAATGCTAATGAACAGGTACCACACGGTTGATGCCAAGACCATAGAGAGAATCGTGGATAAGGAGGAGTAATGGTTATCCTCCTTCTTCCGATATTACCTATCATTACTGGTAGCATAGCAATTATTCTGCACAGAAGGACAAGACTTACGCAGGTACTCTTCTTTCTTTCTTGTCTGGCCGTTGTTGTCATCTTGCTGATGCAGCTCAACCAGGAAAGAACTCTTCAGATCGGTGGATGGGGTGAAACGGGTATAACGGTTGGATTCGATGCGCTTAATCTCCCGTTCATGTTGTCTTCGATAATCGTGGCTGTTGCAGTAAGCTTGAGTGCAATGACAAGAGCGACCTATGACGGTTTCTTCTATGGCTTGATCATGATACTCCTGGGCAGTCTGAATGCTGTCTATATATCTAGAGACCTCTTCAACATCTATGTGACATTTGAACTCGCTTCCATAGTTGGTTACATTCTTATTGCCTATGGCAAGAAGGGGAAACAGATATGGGCTGCGATGAAATACGCGCTGTTGTCAACTGTTGGGTTTTCGGTTTTTCTTATTGGCGCTGGGCTCGGTTATGCAAGGACCGGAAGTTTCTCCTTTCTGAGTCTCAATGAGATCGGTAGTCTTGCAGGGGCTCTTATATTCGCAGGACTTGCGGTGAAGTCTGGTTTGTTCTTTGTATCAATGTGGCTTCCTGATGTCTACGATAGTACACCTGCAGAGATTCCTCTTCTTTCGGGAATCATTATTAAGGCAGGGGACTATCTGATACTGCGGCTAATTATCTATGAGTCGTTTGATTGGTTAGCCCCGATGTATCTGGCAGTAGGTACAATAAGTGCCGTAATTGGGGCTATATACGCGATGAACGCCAGGAAATCACAACGAATCTTGGCCTACCATACGTTCTCACAGATAGGATTCATTGTGACTGCTTCAAACATTCACGGGGCTTGGCACGCTTTCAGTCACTCGATTTTCAAGGGTCTCCTTTTGCTTTCTGCAGGAAAGATCGCAGAGAGACTCAAGACTCAAGACCTCTCGAAATGGAAAGGGAAGATCACTGTCAGTGAGTATATTCCACTTCTTATCGGATCCCTTGCAATAATCGGGTTTCCTCTTACGTCAGGATATGTTACTAAGGGCGGGATAATCGATTCAGTACCGCTAACAGGAGTGATCATGTTGACGATTGCCTCGGTTGCCACTGTGATTAGTTTCTGCAAGTTTGTATTCATTCCCCTTTCCAAGAAGAAAATAAAGTTACCGAAACTCCTGATAGCAGCGTATGTGTTATTATCTTCAGGAATCTTCTTTCATGGTGTAATCAAATTCGATTACTATAAGCTAGTTGAGTCTCTAGCAGTTATCGGAACGGGTGTCATGATGTATTTCTTAGTTCGAAAGTATTTCCGACCAATTAGCACGAGACTCGAAAAACTCGATGAATCTTTGGTGCTCTTCATCGGGTTTATGGCTGTTGTTCTGACTATGCTTGTTCTTTAGTGTTGAAAAGCTGATAGCGCTGGTTTATAATTTGAGACGTACGCCCGTGGCTCAACTGGCAGAGCGGCGGTCTCCAAAACCGTAGGTTGGGGGTTCGATTCCCTCCGGGCGTGCCAGGGAGGGACATTCAGTCCCTCTTTTTCACAATGTGGGAGGCCATATCGGGATTTTTCTAAGCCCAAGGGGCTTGTTCTCTCGATTAATAGTCATTATCTGAAAAGGCAATTTGAAGGTAAGGACTCCCAGGAGACTGCGAACTCGTTTCTCTTCGCTGTCTTCACCAAAGGTTAGCAGATGAACATTTTCCCTCCACGCAGCATTGTGGAGTGCTCTTACCAGCTTCTCACCATCTTTCTTGTCATCGTAGCTTAACTCGATGACCTGCCAGGACTTTATGGGTTGACCGATTCGCGGCACCCTGATTGCAGGAATGGTTATTGACACTCCTCTCAGGACCTTGTGAAGGGGTTTCAGACCCCCATTGAGTTTTGAAATGGAAAAGTCAGTTTGACCTGTTGTGTCCCACATTACGGCTCGTGCTGAGCCAAAACTCATTAGTCTGATCCTTCTCTGTTCAAGCAACTTAGGAAAGAATGTCTCACTGAGATCGAGGGGAACCAGATCCCCCTTCAAAGAAGCACTCTCGAAGATCGTACTCAGTTCATCGATAGATGGTGAATAGTCGACTAATGTTCCTTTTACCCTTGGGTTACGGATAACAGGAACAGCATAGATGTTGAAAACACGCTCAGGGAAGAAACCAAGATGTCTAGTTATCTTTGCAGACCGACCGTTGTCGGTTTTTACGGAGCTAAAGGCAAAGACTCCGTCAGAGTCTTGAAGAACATCTGTCATTCTTTTTACTAGAGCCTTTAGCCAGAAAGCTACTTTGAGTCTGAACTTTGGATTTGTCCTGAGACCATAAAGGTAGGCGCCCTTTACTTTCTCACCTTTAAGGGAGTAGTATGCGAAACCGGCACCTGCACAACCGATGATTTCCCCATCGCCTTCGTTCTCCGCCACGAAAAAGAATCCTTCACGAAAATAGCGGGACTTCTCAAAGAAGTCTGTCCTATAAGATGTAAGCCAGATCTTTCCTTCCTGAGCGGAACTCTTCTCAATCTCAAGGAGTTTTTCGTTGTCTTCAGGTCTGACATCTCGAATTATCAAGTTAATCACCCAGCTTTTTGTCTTGTGATAGTGTATCACTGATCGGTTACGTTTAGTATTAACCGAACTTCTGGAAACTTGCTACATCATGGTGTTATCATGATAAAGGTGACAATAGATGTGTCGTCGCAAGGAGGAAGATCATGAGGAACTACAGAAAAGAACTTTGGTTTGAAACCAGAAGCCGCAGAGAATTTGTCAACATCACAGGAGAGGTTGAGAAATGCGTTCAAGAAAGTCGAATAACAGAAGGGCTCGTGCTTGTCAATGCAATGCACATAACAGCTAGTGTGTTCATTAACGATAATGAATCGGGTCTTCACATGGATTTCGAAAGATGGCTAGAGAAACTCGCTCCAGAGAAGCCTTATTCGCAATATGAACACAACGGCTATGAAGATAACGCCGATGCACACCTGAAGAGGACAATCATGGGGAGAGAAGTTGTTGTAGCGCTTACAGAAGGAAGACTAGATTTCGGCCCATGGGAACAGATATTCTACGGTGAGTTTGATGGCAAGCGAAAGAAGCGCGTTCTGGTGAAAATCATAGGTGAATGACGTCCGACAAGGCTAGTTATCTGTAGATGTCTCTAAGAGGCAGTAATTATTTTTTTCAAGTCACGAACTAATATTGTATAATATCCTAAGAATGGGAGGTGAAAGAATGAAGAAAGTAGAAACAGTTAAGAAAAGCCTTAGAGACTACGAAGCGCTCATATCTGCAGAGAAGATCGAGGAGATAGAATCGCTTTCTCGTGAGTTGAAGGGAGCGAGAGTTCTCCACATAAATGCAACTGCTTACGGAGGCGGGGTAGCGGAGATTCTTCATACTCTTGTTCCGCTGATGAATGATGCTGGTCTTGTTGCTGACTGGGCGGTCATTGAAGCGCCTGGCGAGTTCTTTGAATTGACAAAGCGAATGCACAATGCTCTTCAGGGAAAGGACGACAAGATGAACAAGGAAGACAAAGAGCTCTTTCTCAGAGTTACCAGGGAGAATGCTCAAAGATACTCATTTGGAGCATATGACTACGTAATCATACATGATCCTCAACCTGTGGGACTCCCTGAGTTTGTTGATTTTGGAGAAGCCAGACTGGTGTGGAGATGTCATATTGACACTTCTTCTCCTAACATGGACTTCTGGAGTTTTCTGAATAATCATCTTGGGTATTATGATGCTGGCGTCTTCACGCTTCGTGACTACGCGAAAGACGGTATATCGATAAACAACATAGTCGAAATCCCTCCTTCGATTGATCCTTTAAGCAACAAGAACAGGGCCCTCAGGGATGATGAGTTGAAACTTGCCACGAAGAAACTGCGTGTTGATGTGGGTAGACCAATAATCTCGCAAGTCTCAAGATTCGATCCCTGGAAAGATCCAATGGGAGTTGTCGATGTCTACAGAGTTCTCAAGGAAGAATTCAAGGGGCTTCAGTTGCTCATGATTGGAGCAATGGCTTCTGATGATCCCGAGGGGTGGGAAATATACGACGACCTGCTCAGATATGCGGGAACAGATTATGATATCAAGGTCCTGTCTAATTTCCATGGAGTTGCCGAGATTGAAGTAAATGCTGCTCAGAGAATCAGTAACGTTGTTTTGCAGAAGTCGATAAGAGAGGGTTTCGCTCTTACCATGAGTGAGGCAATGTGGAAGAAGACTCCTGTGATCGGTGGAAATGTTGGAGGGATTCCTCTCCAGGTAAAACATGGCGTCAATGGTTATCTGGTAAACAGCATCGAAGAAACAGCCGAGTACACCGCAAAACTTCTGCGAGACAAAGAATTAGCCAGAGAGTTTGGCGAAAAGGGACACGAAATCGTCAAGGAGCATTTCCTTGTTACTAGACATCTCGTAGATTATATGAGGTTATTCAAGTCTCTCTGAGGGCTCTGCTTCTCGGAGTCCTTCGGAGCTTCTTCCTGACGTATCTTCTGAGTGCTAGAAAGGCGCTTCCTTTTTCCCAGGTTTCAGGGTCACTTACACGTTTCATTGAAGGTGAAAGGCCCCAGGTACTGCTCAATGATCCTGCGATTCTTTCGCAGATGCTGTCGAAAATCCATTCACTCACGACCCCCTCGCCCCCAATCAGGACCCTTCGGGGTCTCAGCAGAAGAATCAACGATCCGACATGGTAAGAGAGGTACTCGATTATGGATCCGTATCTTTCAAGGCTAGACCCCGAAGCTGCGGCTTGCCTAATTCTTTGAAGCTCCGGGAAGAATCTATCGAAACTCTGCACGAAATGCTTGATTGATCCTGCTGAATCTTTCACCAGAACATACTCGGAAGCCAGTGTTTCCAAGCATCCTCTTCGCCCGCAGTAGCATGGTTCTCCGTTAATATCTGCTCCGAAATGACCAAACTCGAATGATGTTCTTCCATCACTTCCTGTAAGGATGTCTTCGCCGTCATAAAATGAAGCTCCAACTCCAACCCCGAAACTGATTGCCAAAGAAGACTCTCTCAGAATTCCTGTCTTGATTATTTCACCCACATGAAGTGCATCAACATCGTTACAGAGGAAGGCATCTGAAGCACCAGCACTCTGCAAGAAAGGTTTAAGATCATAGTTTGACAAACCGAGGATCGGTGAAAAACTGACAGAAGCATTTTCTATGTCGACGCAACCAGAAACGGCCATTCCCAGAGCACTCGGTTTGTAAGAGTTGAAAAGCTCTTGAGTGGCTTTGAGAACTTGTTCTACCGGATTCACCTGTTTAGAGAAATGTCTTATGAGGTACTCCTTCACGTCGACGGGTTCAAGAGAAAAGTTGTACACAATAGTCTTCAAAGACTCTCTGCCAAGCTTCATCCCAAATACATAACCATGATCAGGGTTGAGAGATATCTCTTCGTTTGGTCTGCCGCGACCGCTCGAGGCAATTCTACGTGTTCTTATCATTCCCTGATTATGAAGCTCTTCTATCAGGTAGCTCATTGTTGATTTTCTAACACGAATATCCTTGGCTAGCTCGCTTCTGAGTCTTCGCTTGTGTATGAAAAGCTGGTCAAGAAGCTTTGTCAGGTTATCCCATCGAATTTCTTCTGTTCTCATTTTCGATCCCTCTGAAGACATCCGTCATTAGCATCATTCGGTTATGCCGCACTATTTTCCAGACCAGCCTACCATTCCTCGCACATAGTAACGTTGCAGGAATATGTAGATAAGAATTGGTACAATCATTACGAGAATCGATGCCGCAGATAAGAGCCCCCAATCGACATGATATTGTCCCCTCATGAGGGGCACTCTTTGGGTCGCAAGGATTCTGTCGGGGGAGTATATCAGAATCAGCGCGAGAAAGAAATCGCTCCAGACCCAGGTGAACTGAAGAGCAGATGCTGAAGCTATTGCAGGGAAAGCATTTGGAAGTACCACCCGGTAGAATATCTGGAAATCTGTTGCTCCATCAATTCTCGCAGCCTCTTCCATGTCGTTTGGCAGTGTCTTGAAGTAGTTTCTCATGAAAAACGTGATCCAGGGGATTCCCCAAGCAGTGTGAACCAGAATCAAAGCTGCATAGGTATCCACCAGCCCGAGATTACTCATGATACTGAACAATGGTACAGCAATCATTTGTTGAGGTAAAGCCAGCGTGAGGACAACTGCAACAACAAGTGATTTTCTGAACGGGAACTTGTACCTGGAAATGCCATAGCCTGCAATTGTGGCGAGAAGAAGTGGGAGAATTGTTGCCGGTACAGCTATTATCAGGGAATTCACCATACCTTCCAGCATAGAGGCAGTGGGATGTGTCAATGCATTTATGAAATTCGAGAAGGTCGGGTTGAAACTGTCGAATCGCCACCAACCATCTATGACTTCGCTATAAGGCCTGATCGCAGTCATTAGTATCCCCATTACCGGGAGAATCCAGACAAGTCCAATAAACCAGCCGATCGTGCTAAAGGCGATCTTCTCAAAGGTCTTCTTTCTCATTCTGCCTCATCTCCTGCAGAACGGATTAGTGGAATTGCTGCAACGAGTGTAAACAACGTTATGAGCACGGCAACTACGGCAGCTTTCTCAGCATTCCACTCTCTGAATCCATAAAGGTACATCTGAAGTGCAAGAACATTTGATGATCCTCCTGGTCCTCCCATGGTTGCCACATAGACTATGTCGAATATCTTGAGTTCCCATAAGAGAGTCATCGTGACAACAACCACGGTGATCGGTTTCAACAGAGGTATCGTAATCTTGAAGAACATCTTGATTCTGCTTGCTCCGTCAATTCTTGCAGCCTCGTAGTACATATTCGGTATGGTCTCCAGTCCTGCAGAATAGAGTATCATACTGAATCCTGCCCACAACCAGACTGAACCGAAAATCAGAGAGAACAAAGCTGTCTCTGGATAAGCTGTCCATGTTTGAGTGTGCATACCAAAGAAGCCCATCACCATATTGACTACTCCGACACTTCCATCAAACATGAATCTGATCATTATTCCGCCCACGATCATTGGCATGACCATTCCCAGGAATATGATTGATTTGATAATCCCTCCGCCCTTTACGTTTCTCAGAAATGTGGCAAGGAACAGCCCCAGAAATGTGGTAATAGGAAGGTGAATAGCAATCCACATTGCATTGTGAATCAAGGCACCAAAGGGGAACTCACCTTCATATCCCCCGGGATTGAAGATATCACGACTCCTGAGAACTTCCGTATAGTTTGACAAAGTGAACGATCCGTCTTCACCGATGAAGCTCAGAAAAACGGTTCTGAGCGTGGGATACATCACAAAGATCGCCATTAGGGTCAAAGCAGGCAGAATGAAGATACCAAAGTGATAGAGTCGCGCTCTTCTGAGCATATAGTATGCCCCCTTTCTAAACAAAGCGGGACCGTTAGGTCCCGCTCAATTCAGATCAATGAACTAAGGCATTCTGGCTTCAAGTTCAGCAAGAACGCTGTTGAGTCTTTCTGGGCGGACCCACAGAAGCTTCAGCTGATCCCAGAAAGCAGACTGCCATGCACCACCAATGGTATCGTCAAGGTCACGTACCGGTTCAAGGCCTTCGATAGATCGAGCGACTTCACGGTCTGCTGGGGGATAGGCATCCTCAGGAACACCAGCAACCGTTGCGAAGTGGCCACCCTGTGCTACCTGAACACTCTGTCCCTCTACGCTCGAAATGAACTCAATAAACTTCTTCGCGCCTTCAACGTTATCTGCATATGCGGGGACAAAAGCATAGTCGACAGACGACACAACGCCTCTTGCTCCTGGCAAGGTGAAAACACCCAGATCGTCAGGGTCATCAACCATTCCAATTATCCAGAAACCCATGAAGTAGAGTGCATAATCACCTTTCCACCATTGTTCAAGAATAGTTGTCCATTCAGTTGGTTCGCTGAAATATCCAGCCTCCAGCAGTCCAGCGAGCTTTTCCATAGGTCTTCTTACGATGTGGCTTTCCCAACTTATGTTACCTTCAATGAGATCGTTTTGAAGCTCCGGGCCACCAAAGGTTATCAAGAAGTGTTCTGTTATATCTGACAACGGCCATCCAACACCATTTCCGCTGGCTATCGGTCTCCGTATGCCCGGGATCTCGCTTATCTCTTCCAGTAGAGCAACGAATTCGTCCCAGGTGTCGGGCTCAGAAAGCCCATGTTCTTCGAAGAATGACTTTCTGTACCAGAATCCTGGTTTCGGTTTAGCGGTATAGGCTGTTCCATAGAGTTCGTCTCCCACCATGACACTGCGTAGAGTTGCAGGCTCATATAGACCCGTATCGACCACGTCACTGAGCTCAACGGCATGCTGCGGGTTTGCGGTGATGAAATGTGGCCACATGAATATGACATCACCTGGTGCTCTCCTGGCATTGAACTGTGCAGGAAGCACATTTGCGAGGTCTTCAGCCCTGTTAATCCTGTAATTAACCGTGATACCCGTTTTTTCCTCGAAAGCTTGAAGGACAGGTTTGAAGCTCTCTTCTTCATCACCCGACCATGGTCCAATTACGGTTATTGACTCGGCAAGAAGCATCGAGGCAAATACAAGTACAACGGTTAATAAAAGTGTTCTCTTCATTCAGACACCTCCTTGGATGTGTTTTCAGAATCATATTTGATGACTCACAAACAATTGTAACCATTCATGACAAATTAGTTCAAGTCTTGAAAAATGTCTTCTCGGCAAGCTGGCGACTGTTAGCAACTGTGAAGGAATATTATCGTTATTGTTCTCAGTACTGCGGACAGAAAATACTTCATTCATTCCTTTACTTCAGATTTCGACCCACGTAAATATCTCACGACAAAAACAGACTTCCAGGCGGTTTCTGAGTTTTACGCTGTCTTCGTGCTGATCAGGAGCGTTCGCAGAGTTACTATATAATCGTTCTTAAGGAACGGTTCACCATCTTTCTCGGTACCGTGTTAGCATATGATTAGCGGATGTTTACCGCCTCTGTGTATCAGTGATAATTGGGCTGCTGGTGTGATCTCGCATTACGGCAGATTTGATAGTGAAGCTCTCTTTGGGACATTTGCGTGAGTCGATTGGGGGACAAATATGAGGGCATTGTCATTGGTTTTTCTCATGTTGTTCGTCTTTACTCCAGGTGTGAGGGAATGCTCGGATTACGTGACAGCTGGTGATCATCAGGTTCACTTGGGAAGGCAAATTAGAACAGTCTTTCTGACCTCTCCTGCTACATTTCCTGACAGAACCCTTCTTGAGATGGGAATAACCAATCTGAGGAACTATGGTCTGGAAGTCGTTGTGGGGAACAGCTGTCGGGTATACATGGATGCTGAACAGAAAGCTGCAGAACTCAACGAAGCTTTTGCCAATGATAAGTACGATGCAATTATTGTTACAAGAGGTGGTCATGGATCATTCAATCTTCTTGATTATCTTGACTGGTCAGTAATTGCAGAAAATCCGAAACCATTTGTCGGATACAGCGATATAACAGCTCTCCTTCTTGCTATACACTTTCAAACTGGTTTGATCACATATCATGGTCCTATGGTAACAGTGGAATTGGTCAATGATAACGGATCACTTGATAATCTGATCAAAACACTGAGTGGTTCAGACAGCATCCTTTTTGATTATGAACCGATTCCTGTAGTGCCAGGCGAGATGATTGGAAGACTTATCCCGGGGAACCTCTCACTGATACAGACTCTCCAGGGCACGAGCTATTTTGGTTCTCTAAAGGATGCGATTCTCGTGCTTGAAGATGTTGGTGAAACCAGGAGTTCTATAGAAAGAATGGTATGGAATATTGCGCATTTGAAGGAGTTTGACCAATTGAGAGGGATCGTTTTTGCCGGGTTCACGAACATAGGGAATGCCACACTGAACGACATTGTCGAGATAATCACAAGCAATTTCAGCGATTCAACGATCCCCGTATGGATAGGTCTTCCTGTTTATCATGGAGGCTTTACCAAACTTACTCTTCCGGTGGGTGAATGGGTTAGAATGGACCTTGCCAATAATGTGATCGAAATTGTTGATCCATTCGGTTCCTACTGAGGGAGGCAATGTAGTCTTTTTGGCCGATCGTTATCATTTCAGAAGCCGAGAAACCTTCGCCATGTCTTTTAAACCACTACCAGTCAATATTACAACAACCTGTCGTTCTTTCATGAGCCGTGGTGTATCTTTGACAAAACCAGCCACTGAGACGGCTCCAGTAGGTTCCACGAGGATGCCGTTGCAGGCAAGGTATCTCATGGCCTCTCTTATTTCGTCATCACTGACCAAACACAACCAACCATTGGTTGATTTCAGAGCATTCAGTATCTGATCTGATCTAACAGGTCTTTCAACAGCAATTCCCTCAGCCACGGTCGTGCTCTCAGGAAATTGAGCAACAATGTTTTCGCCATGCCAGGCATTTGCCACAGGCGCAAAAGATGCAGAGCGTACGCCGACAAGCCTGGGAATCGACTTGATGAGCCCAGCTCGACACATTTCTTGAAAACCGATGAACACCCCAAGCAGCAAGGTACCGTTTCCGACAGGAACAACAACTGCCGACGGAGCGTTCCATTTGAGCTGCTCACAGATCTCATAAGCTACAGTCTTTGTTCCGTGGATGAAGAACGGATTCCATGAATGACTTGCATAATATGCAGCTTCCGCTTCTTTCAACGCCTGCACTGCGGTATCTTCCCTGGAACCACGCACACGGACAAGTTGAGCTCCGAATGCACTGATCTGCTCTAGCTTGCTCTCTGATGTAGAGTGCGGGACAAAGATCTTACAACGTATACAGGCTCTTGCGCAGTATGCTGCAAGTGAAGCCCCAGCATTTCCTGAGGAGTCTTCAATGACTCCTGAAATACCTATACTTTTAGCCTTACTGACCAAGACAGATGCCCCACGATCCTTGAAGGATCCTGTTGGAAAAAGAAAATCAAGTTTCGTGAGGAAGGATACCCCATTGTGTCTCATATCCAAAAGTGGAGTGTGTCCCTCGTCGAAGCTCACGATTTCGGAATCCAAAGGAAGTGGGATGGCTTCTCGGTATCGCCACATGTTTTGGGGTCTTGACATGATCCTATCTATGGGAAACTCCGGATGATGAACAACATCCAGAAGTCCTCCGCATTCACAACGCCAGAGGGGTTCATTTGCAGAAAAAGAAGCTCCACACACACTGCACACCAGTGATATCTTCATCAGCCAATATTATCATCCCATGTGCTGAATTGTTCGACACAGGATTGAGCAAGCTCGGGTGTCTGTGTATAATTCAATAGTGGAGAGGTGGTATGGGTGAGCATTTCAACTGGCACTGGTGATTCAGGATTTACAAGCCTTTGGACCGGACAACGCGTTCGAAAGACCTGTAAGAGAGTAGAGGCATATGGAACTGTAGATGAGCTTAATTCACATCTGGGAGAAGCCAAGCACTATGTTAATCACACGTTCATTAAGGAAGCGATCCTGGGGATCCAGAAGGAGCTTTCAGATATTTCTGGTCAACTCGCGACGGTTGGCAGAGAATACTTCAGTCCTGTTTCTGAGAATCATGTTAAACGAGTCAGCGCATTGATTGACCACATTCAGGAGGAAGTGTCTTTGAAAGGTTTTGTTGTTCCCGGGGCTACACTGGTTTCGTCGAAGCTGGATATTGCCAGAACAGTTGCCAGGCGAACAGAAAGAAGACTGTTCAGCCTTGCGGAAAATGAAGAGGTCCCTGAGTTAATACTGATATACATGAACAGGCTTTCTGACTTGCTTTATATGATGGCAAGATATGAAGAACAGCATTCGAGGAACGACTGAGTAAGAAGCGATGTTTGCAAGCAACAACGACCTGAAGACAGATAAGTAACGAAGAGGAGGCATGTTATGTACAGAACGCTTGAAGACGTGACTAGAAAGGCAAGTGAAGTAAGCATAGGAGAGATCGTCCTTGCAGGTTCGGACGACAGGGAAGGTCTACTGGCTCTAAAAGAGGCTTCAGAACGCGGCATAGCTGATCCTTTACTCGTTGGTAATAAGACCTCGACAACAAGACTACTTTCAGAAATCTCCTTCTCAGCCGAAATCATTAATGCAACTACCGAAGAGGAAATTGCTGAAGCCGCAGTAAAAGCAGTAGCTTCTTCATCACGGGCTTGCCTTATGAAAGGGAAGATAAAGACCTCGTCGCTTCTGAAGGCAGTTCTGGATAAGAATTGGGGTCTGAGAACCGGTCGTTTGCTTAGTCACGTGGCCTGCCTCGATGTGGAAGCACTTGACAGGCTGGTTTTTGTGAGTGATGGAGGAATGGTGGTCAAACCAGATCTATCGCAGAAAGTGGAGATTGTCAGGAACGGTGTTGATCTGCTCAATTCATTGGGTTACACGGAACCGGCTGTTGCAATGATTGCTGCTGTGGAGACTGTCAATACAGACATGCCGGAGACAGTTGAAGCTGCTGTAATTGCAAAGATGCATGATCGTAACCAGATTCAGAGGTGCATTCTCGACGGTCCCTTGGGACTTGACAATGCTCTATCGATTGTGGCTGCCAGAACCAAGGGTTTGGAGAGTCCTGTTGCAGGAATTGCAGACTTACTGGTAGTACCTGACATCCATTCCGGCAATTTTCTCGGTAAATCGGCAGTCTACCTGGCAGGAGGAACGATTGCTGGTTTGATCGTCGGAGCAGCAGCTCCCATTATTGTTGTTTCGCGTGCGGACTCTTCCAAGTCGAAGCTTGCATCAATTGCATTGGCAACAATCAGCGCATCCGATGCCAGTACTCGGCCAGGTTGATACGGAGCAGCAACTCCTTCACAAATCGTTCAGGCATATCTACCCCAGGGCTAAGCCAGGGCTTGTTTTCGCCATGATGGTCACTTCCTCCTGTTGGGACAAGAGACAGTTGCTCTGCAATATCCAGGAGTTCTTCTTGCGAGTCTTTGTCGTACTCTTTGTAGAATACTTCCACTCCCTCCAGTCCTTTTTCTTTCAGGAGTCTCA
>LDZU01008754.1_pt1 | contig 20609 bp, 17 predicted proteins | sample 615531 | NCBI WGS metagenome assembly LDZU01 (sample SAMN03408293, study PRJNA278302) | terrestrial metagenome | isolation source: oil reservoir sample SB2 | place: USA: Alaska, North Slope, Schrader Bluff formation | collected 2011-09 | reverse complement strand
CAATCCTTCTCTTGCTATGTATCTTATTACTAACCAAAGAAAGTATTATTAATATATAATATTTTTCTTCTAACTACCCCACTAAATTTTACACTAACGTAAAAAATAAAAAATGTACCCTTTTAAGTACATTTTTTATTTTTTCTTTTATAAATATTTTCTTTAGTTTTTATAAAGGAAAGAGGTAATTTTCACTACCTCTTTCCTTTTGAAAACAAAATTTCAGAACCAGACATTTCTTTCTATTCTATCCACACCGGGTAGAAGAACTTTCTGGAAGTAGGATGAAGGACATAGCCTTTTACATTTGCCCGAAAAACTACATTCTGATTGGCATGAGCCAGATAGACCCATCCCGCATCCTCATGGATCATCTCTTGAGCTTTTTTGTAGTAAGCTGCCCTCTTCTCAACATCATAAGTTGCTAATGCAGCAGAAAACAATTCTTGAACTGTATTATTGGTATAGAAGGCATAGTTTCCAGCTGAACCTATAGAACAGGCATTTGCTCCATATAATACATTCATAAAGTTATCCGGGTCTCCATTATCTCCAGTCCAACCTAAGAGACACATCTGGTGATTACCGGCTTCAGTTTCCTGTAGATAGGTCCCCCAATCAACCTGATAGAAGTTTACTTTTATACCTACGGCAGCCAGATAACTCTGGATAGCTTCTCCAATCTTAGGAGGATCAAACATATATGGTCTGGAAACTGGCATTACATAGAGAGTAACCTCAAAGCCATCAGGATACCCTGCTTCTGCTAGCAGTTCTTTCGCTCTTTCTGGATCATAAGGATAATCTACTATATCATCATTATATCCTAACATAAAGGGAGGCATTCCGTTTTTAGCCACTACTGCTGTTCCCATATAAATATTATCTACTATTGATTGTTTATCAATAGCCATATTAATTGCCTGTCTTACCTTCTTCTTGGTAAGAGGTTCAAAATACCCGGGAGTCTTGACCAGAGGTTCTGTATCTAAATCCCGTACTCCATTTTTATTCGCATCGATATATCCATATCCAGTATTCATAGCCATATATCCAATATTCATACCTGGTTCAGACATAAGAACCAAATCTTTATTGGCTTTTATCCGGTCAAAATCTGCAGGATTGGGATACTCTATTCCCTGGACCTCACCAACTTCTAAAGCCATAAGTCTGGCTGAAGGATCGGGGATAACTTTGAAGATTAATTTATCCAGCTTAGCCCTTTCCCGCCAATAATTTTCATTAGCTTCTAAAGTAATATGGTCATCTTTTACCCATTCGACGAATTTAAAAGGACCAGTACCACAGGGATATTTGAAAGCATCTTCTTTATATTTTTCTGCATTGGCAGGGCTTACAATATTAACTGTAAACATAGCAAGACTAGTCATTATAGAGGCATTTATATTTTTTAGAACAATTTTTACTGTATAATCATCAAGTTTTTCCACTTTTTCTATATCACTAAACATATATCCCCAATAAGCCCATTCACCATATTGATTGTAAGGATGATTGGGGTCATATTGACGGGCAAAGGAAAAGACCACTGCATCGGCATTAAAATCGGTCCCATCGTGAAATTTAACTCCCTTTCTTAAGTGAAAAATTATTTCTTTTCCATCTTCTGATGTCTCCCAAGAAGTAGCCAAACAAGGTTGAATTTCTGTGGAGCCTTCTTTGTATTCAACTAAACCCTCAAAAATGTTATCCATTCTCTGAATAGATTCTCCATCAGTTACATCTCCAGGATCCAGTCTCGCTGCATCTCCACTGCTACCGAATACTAGAGTACTCCCGGCAGAAGCTGCCCCAACTACACTAAATACTAACCCTACAGTTAGCAACAAAACTAAAAATAATTTACTTTTCATTAATTAAATCTCCTTTCTTAATGCTTTCGAATTATAAATTTTCTATTTATTGATTTATAGGAATTAATCTACCTCCTTTCTTTTTTTCTTTGGTATATGTTTATATATTAGATTATTTTTATATTTCCCAAAATAATTACTCTATGCCTATTTTAAATATGATAGAGGATTAACGGGTTTTCCGCTTGATCTTATTTCAAAATGAAGATGTGGACCAGTAGCATTTCCAGTTCTTCCCAATTTTGCGATCACACTACCCTTTTTTACAAATTGACCTTTCTTTACCAAATTTACAGAATTGTGAGCATATACAGAAGAATATCCACCATCATGGCTTAAGATAATTACATTGCCATATCCTCGCATATAACCAGCATAACTTACTCTACCGCTCTCTGCAGCCATTATATTAGCCCCTAAAGAACCACCTATATCAATACCAGAATGGAACTCTTTTCTCCCATTTAAAGTTCTTATACCAAATGGAGAAGTGATTCTACCTCTTATTGGCCAGACAAAATTACATATATTACTGCGGGCTCCGGATACATTAGGAATTCTCAATTGTTGTCCTGCAGAAATTTTGGAAGCATCAGAGATATTATTAGCAGCAATGATTGCTTCTAATTTTACATTATAATTCCGAGAAATACTCCATAAGCTTTCCCCTTTTTTTACATAATAAATTATATCTTCTGTTTCAGATTCTTGATCATATCCCTCTGCTTTGGCAATGTCTATATTAGTAATAGGTATTTTTAAATTTTGTCCAATAGATAGTCGCGATATCTCTTTCAGGTCATTAGCAGAAATAATCGAGTTCATCTTCACATCATATCTCTTAGATATACTCCACAGAGTGTCACCCTTAACTACTGTATAAATTATAATAGTTGGCTCTTGTTCCTTTTCTTTCTTAGATACCCCTCCTCCTATTGCAGGAATTTCTAATCTTTGACCAATTGATAAGAGGTCTTTGTTTTTGAGATTATTAACTTCAGCAATAACCTCAGCTGATACCCCATATTTCCGGCCAATACTCCATAGATTATCACCTGTTTTCACAATGTGAATGAGCGATTTTAAACTTTCATTTTGATTACTGTTTTCATTTTCATTTTCCTGGACCGTTTTCTGTTCACTTAAGTTTTTATTGGAAACAATACTTTTGGGGGAGGGAATTTTAATCTCTTGCCCAATAGAAATTAAGTGAGGATTAACAAAATCATTGATTGCTAGAATCGAATTAATCCCCAGGTTATAATTTTGAGCAATTGACCATAAAGTCTCACCCTTCTTTACGGTATGAGTAATGTAATCTACCTCCTTGGTAACCTGTAAATTATTCAAGGGCATCTTGATAATCTGCCCAGGAGATAGGATGTTTTTGTTGTTAATATTATTATAAATTAAAAGCTGTTCTATTGAAGTGTTATATTTTTGGGAAATACTCCATAGGGTATCGCCCTTGACTACTTGATAAGTAATAAATTCATCATTATCAGCTAAGGAGGAAGCAGAAAATGAAAGAGTAAATATAAATAAAAAAAGAAAAACTGTCAAAATAATTAATCTGTTCTTATTATTACTATATCTTTGGGGTAGATACATCCGCTAAATTTCTCCTTTTGGATTTTTAAAAGATAACTTCTCACCAAAGAAGATATGTTTAATAATTTAAGTGATTAAGACTTTTTAAATTAACTATTTCCTTTTGAGTAAAATTGATTAATCTTTCTACTTGCTTTTATTCTTTTCGGATTCCTTTTTTAAAAAGTCATCAATAACTTCTTTATTAAAACGCCAAATTCTTCCAATCTTAATTGCTGGAATCTTATTTGTTCTTGCCCATAGATATACAGTAAGAGGTTTTACTTGTAAATATTTCGCTACCTGTTTAGCAGTCAAATAATCTCCCATAGATTGAGCCCCTCCCTATATTAATACATTAATTCTAATACTATCTTATTGTTTTTTAATAATTTTGTCAATTTTATTATCTATTTTTTGTATATTTATTTATTGCTTATTGCTTGATTGGTTGGCTTTATAGCTAATTAGTTATTTAGCTACAATTCTCATCCTTTTCTTGGTGCAATATATCTCCTATTTCCCGAGCAATCCGATAAGGTTTGGTTAAAATTCTAATAGGGATAGACTTTAAAAATTGGGATAAATCTCTTTTTATCTCTTCAGTTAGGCGATGCGGTTTGGTTAATACTCTATCTACGAAATCAGCAGTATATGTCTCTAACAATTTTTCCCGGTTAATCCTAATTTCATTTCCACAAATATTACATTTAATATCTTCCAAATATCCACCTTTATAAATGATTGTATGACTGGTCTCTTTATTACAGTAAAGGCAAAAAAGCAAAGTTTTTAATTTGGTAGTCATCTTCTTTTAGGGTTAATAAATTAAACCCTGGCCTCCCCCTTTTTAATTTGATAAAAAATTATTTATTTCTTACTTAAGGTTTTTGCCAACCTTTTATACATCTGGTAAGATTTCATCACTTTCTTTATATATTCTCTAGTTTCAGAATAAGGAATATTTTCTACAAAATTATCCAGGTCAGACCTATCATATTCCTTTAACCATTTACTGGTAATCCCTGGACCCGCATTATAGCCAGAAATCATTAATATGGGGTCATTAGAAAATCTTTCTTTTAAGTAATTAATATACCAGCAACCCAAATTTATATTTACTTCAGTAGAAAATAACATCTCATCAGTAAAATCTTCAAGATTTAATTTCTGCGCAATCCATTCCCCGGTCGAGAATACTATTTGCATCAATCCCCTTGCCCCGGCTACTGACTCATTCCAAGGATTGAACCTGCTTTCCTCCCTTATCATTGCCAGAACAAGCAAAGGGTCTATTTCATATTTTAAGGCATATTCGTTAATTATATCTTCAAAATAGATAGGATAAAGATTCTGCCATAATTCCAGGGGTAAATCCTCTAACCGATAATTATCCCTTAAATAACTAAAGATTATCTCTGTATAATTTAAAGAATCATAATAATCCTTATTCTTTTTATAAATATCACTTAATTTAAATAGTAAATAGATATTCCCAGGATAGTAGTTTAATGCCCTCCATAATTCTGCTATCGATTCTCGATAAAAATTGATCTCTTCGAATAATTCAGCTTTAAGTAGTGATAATAAACCTGTCCCTTCTATTTTATCATATATTTTTAAGAATTCCTCTAAATTTATAAAATCATCTTTATTGGCAATAGAAATAGGCCAGGCAAAACTAATGTCACTTCTCTGCTGTATTACTCTTTCTGAATAATAACTCAAAGGATATTCCTGAACAAGTTTTTCGTAAGCAATTTTTGCTTCCTCCTTTAAGCCCATATTTTCTAAGATCTTCCCTTTCCAGTACAGGGCATCATCTCCCAAACTGCTCTGAGGAAATCTCTCTGATAATTCATGATAGTAATTTAATGCCTCAGGAAAAGCATTATTATTAGTATAATATCGGGCTAAGTTCCACAAAGAAGTCATTGTTTCATAACTATCAGGGTATCTGTTTATTAATTCTCTCCACGTAGAAATTCCCTTTTCTATTTCTTTTAACTGAAAAAAAGATTCTGCCAGGCGCAGAAAAGATTGTCGAGCATAATAGCTTTCAGGATATTTCTCTATTATTTTTTCATACTTATCTATAGCCAAATAACGTTCTCCTAAAGCGCGCAAAGAATTAGCTTCCAGATAATCTGCTTTAATCGTAATTTCACTGGAAGCAAATTTTACCATTATCTCTTCACATTGATTAATAGCATCTTTATATTCCTTTTTATAATATAATGATCGCGCTCTTTTATAATAAACTTCAGCAATATCTTTCGCCTCAGGAAAGCCCTTTATAATTTCCATATACAAACCTTCAGCTGAATTATATTGACGGTATTTAAACAAAATATCCGCACATTTTACCATTATATGGTAAGGAATCTTTATGTCTTTTGAATCTTCTTTAATCTTATAAAAATATCTAATCAATAGCTCTTCTGGTTCTGAATTCCTTTTCAGACGATAATTTTTTTCTAATATTTCGTATAAACAATTAAGAGAGTCAATATATCTTTTTTCTTGCCAGTATATCTCAGAAAGCTCAAGTAATATCCTTGCTTTAAGGTGACTATCCAGGGAATCTTTTAATATATTCTCATAATAAATTAGGGCAGAGGTTAAATCATTCAATTCACGATAATTTTGAGCTATCTGATAGTTGACTTCTGAAATAATTAAACTATGTGGAAATTTTTCTATTATTTCTTTAAAAGTGGCAATAGATTCGTGATTATCCCCTTTAAGGTGATAAGTGTCAGCCAGGTAAAAGAGTGAGTAATCAGTTAAAATGGGGTCATCTAATACCAAGTTTTTATATATTTCTATCGCCCTATCCCAATCTCCAATCTTTCTATAACAATCTCCTAATATAAATTGGGATTTAATATAAAGAGGTAAATTCAGGGTGGAATATTTTACCTTTAATAATTCGGAAATTGCCTGCTGATAATAGCTCTGTTGATATAATTCCAATCCCCTTTTATAGTTTTCTAAATCTTCCTTTAGTTCGATAGTCGAAGGATGTCCTTCTATTATTTTAGAAAGTTTTAATATCTTTAGTTGCTGGGATTCAAATTCGGTCAATTCATCATTGTCAGCCAAAGCAGTATTCGCTCCGAATAAACTAATAGACAGGATTATTATTGAAAAAAATATAATAATTGAAGTTTTCATTACCTCTCCTGTGGGCACGATACATCGTACCTTTTTTCTTAAATATTTTTAGTGTTGGCAAAAAGAACTTATAAGTTTTCGTAGATATATTCTATTATTCTGTTTTCAAAAATTTTGGGGTCATTTCCATCTTCTATAAATATGAAATTACTTCCACCAGATGAGCGGGAGTAACAAGATTATATTCAGAAAGCCCACAACCATCCACAATAATATAATCCTTTCCCCATTTTAAGCCCAGGTCTTTTTCCACAAGTTCTTCTAAATAAGCAATAGCCCGAGCAATAGAGGATACTCCCTCAGGATTACCCATTAGAGCCAGAGTTCGAAAAATATTTTCAGCGCTTTGATTATCACTCTTTTTCATCATATAAGCTAGTATTTTATCCAGAGTATCAGAATAATAAATATACTTTACCTTTAGATCTTCTTGGATTCTTCCAACACGAACTTCCCCATCTATTATTACTCCTTTTCTGGATAGCTCCTGAGAAAAAATACTTCCCCAGAGAAAAGGCATAGTATTGAGATAAGAATTTTGTTTTTCTTTTGCTTTATATCCCGCTACAGTTAATGCTCCAATTAAAGGATTTTTATCATCCCACATCCATCCCCTTCCCAAAAATTCTTCTGGCAAAAACTTTGAATTGTCCAATACAATATCTCCGCAAATATGTCTAATATTATATTTCTGAACCAGAGCATCTGCTATTTTTCTGATTACATCCGGGGTTTGAGTGGGGTCTCCGCTGCCTACTACATACAGGTTTCCCTTAATCTCTCCTGGTATGGTGCTGGAAAAATAAAAGGAAGTGGGATAAGTGTATTCTTCATCTAAGATTTCCAAGGCTGCCAGCAAAGTAAATATTTTGGTAAGAGAAGCTGGGGTAAAAAGTTTGTCTTCATTATAAGAAAATAGTATCTCCTGGGTATTTAAGTCCTTTATAAGAATTCCCGAAAATCCCGGGAACTGATTTATCTCTTCCTGAATACCTGTACCTGTACTAGTACAGACTGTACTAATTAAAAGAAAAAAACATATTAAAAAGGATGATAAAAAAATAATTACTTTATATCTTAATTTCAAATTCTTTTCCCTTCTAATCTTTTAATAAATTAATTTTCTTGTTTTTATTTCTTATTGCGTCTTTTATAAATTTTCAATTACTTTTCATTCCAAAATTCATTGCTGAGAATAAAATCTTGAGTATTAGAAAAGGGACAAATGGTAATACATTTAGAACAATCACTGGTATTTTCTACCCAAAACTCGAAACATTTTTCTGGGTTTATATAATATTTTTTTACACCAGGATTATTGGAAATAGTTTCACCTTTAAAATCTGGTTCAGGCTTAAAAGAAATTGCTTTAGTCTCGCAAACTTCAGCACATTGATAACATCTTTTACAAAAATTAGAAAGCTTAGAGATAAAATTGAAATTTGGCTTATCGAGAACCAAAGGTAAATCAGTAAAAACTTTACAAATCCTTACCCCCGAACCATATTCCGGTGTAATCAGCAATCCATTCCGGCCCAACGCACCCAGACCAGCATCAATAGCTAGAGGAATACTCAGGGCTGTATCATTCCCACATTGAATAGCTTGGTAGCCCAAATTTCTAATAAATTCTCCCAGACAGGAAATAGTAAAAGCCATCTTGGAATAACCCAAACCAGTGGCAGCACAGGCAGGTAAAGCGGGAGTAGTGAAAAGTCCTTGAGGATCCATTTCTATCGCCATAACAATAACCTTGTCAATATTCTCTGGAAAATGTATAGGATAAGAACCTAAAAATTTCTGGACAGACCTTTTGGCAGCCCTTTGGTATATCCATTTTTCATCAAGTTTAGTTATTCCTACTAGAGAAGCCCCATAAAATCTCGCCACTTTTTTCACTTTAGTGGTAAATTCTAATAGGTCTTTAATCTGATATTTTTGTTCCCTTAATTTATAACCATACCAATCTTCTTCAAAAGAAATATCACCTTCCCAGGAAAAGGCAAAAGGAAATCGATTATATACTGTCCAGGATGCTTTAGAAAAGGCATAATCGAAATGGGTATAACCTTCTTTATCTTCTTTAATATTCATTAGCATATCATCAGCAAAATTATTTTGATAAGTTTTCAGACTATTATCCCATAGATAACGACAAAAAATATCATTTTTCTGATCGAACCTACGATAGATGTTCTGGTCAATTTCATAATAATTTTTTTCCATATACTGCTCCCTTCCTTAGCTTTCTTCTTTTATTGGAAAGAAACTCGCTACATTATTTTTAATAATCAATAAAATCTTCCCTTTTCTATATTTCATAATTTTATATTTTATGCGCTTAAATATAAATTTATTTTGATTATTTTTTACTTCTCCTTTTTATAGCTGGTTCTATATGGATAGTAGTTTCAATATTCTTCTCGTCTTTTATCTTCTTTTCTAATTCTTCTGTAACTCTATGGGCATCTTCCAATCTCATATCTGCTGGCAATCTAATATGAAAAGTCAATTCTCTATTATCTCCATATTTGTGAGAATGAAGGTGATGCAATTTAACATTACGAGATACATTATTGATTACAATTCTTCTAATCTCTTCCTTAAAATCATCAGATGGTTCTTCCCCAATTAAGGTACTAATTGATTTCTTCAGAATAGTATAAGTGGTATAAAATATAACCAAAGATACTGAAATACCCATAATACTATCCACCCACCAGAAATATTTTCCTATAAAGATTCCGACTAAAACTAGAAAAGATACTAAGGCATCACTTCTATGATGCCAGCCATCGGCAATAAGCGATTGAGAATTAATTTTCTTTCCAGCGCGTATAGAAAACTGAGCTAATCCTTCTTTTACTATGACAGAGATTGTAAAAACTATTATAGCTAAATTTCCATAAAAGGCAGATTGATGATTAATAAACTTTTGAATAGAGGCAATTAAAAAATTAACACCTACCACACCCAATAGTGTCCCAATGATAACCGAGCTAATTACTTCTGCTTGACCGTGGCCAAAGGGGTGTTTTTTATCAGCAGGTTTGGAAGAAACTTTAAAACCTATAATTACCACCAGAGAGGTGAGTGAGTCTGACAAGGTATGCCAGGCATCAGCAACTATAGCTATGGAAAAGGTCTTAGTTCCTACCCAGTATTTTAAAATAAAAAGAAATGTATTCAGGATAATTGATACGGTCCCCTCTAAATATCCGATAAAAGTCTTCTGTTTTTTTGAAACTCTTTTTTTAGAGCTAATTTTCATTTCCCCCTTTTAAGTCTTAAATTACGAAAAGATAATAATCTTTGAGCTATTTTTTCTTGGATAGACTTACTGATTTTACTTTTTTAAAAGTATAAAAATCCTTAATCTTTTCCAGTATATCATCATCCCATTCCCTATCCTTAATTATCCTTTCCAGGGCAAAGGTATCTAATGTGGAAACTTCTTCTATTTTATTTAATCTTCTTAGAATTTCCTCCAAAGCCTTTCTTTCGCTACTGCCTTTCTTTCCTAAGATAGAAACTTTCTGCTTCTCAGAAATTTTTAATTTATGATCACTTCCCATAATCACTTCTATCCCTTCTTTGACAGCGTATTTTATCACTGCTTCTTTCAATTTTTCTAACTCTTTATCTATTTCCTTAATCTTTTCCTTGTATTCCTTTTTTTTAAGGTCAAAACTGGCAAAAGTATTTACTAGCTTTACCCCGTCATCGTTTAAATACTCATTAACCAGCAACTTTTCTGTTTTATAGTTATGTTTTTGCCGGGGACATAAATCGGGATAGGGACACCAACTGCAAAGGGCACTCTCTTTAGGCAGAAATTCTTCGGTATTTTCAATCTTATTGATTAAGACAACTGTATCTTTCTTTAAGGTTTCCAGTTCCTCGGGCGAACGAACAGAAGACATCTCCTTATCAAAAGCAACATAATGCCATATTAAATTTACTTTCTTTACATCTTTCCAAATATTTTGAATCCCTATCTGATAAAGGGCTAATTGTCTATCTCTATCGAAATAAGTCTGTTCAGGCAAACTACCCGAAGTCTTGTAATCATGAATCTCATAAGTACCATCAGCAAGCTGGTCAATTCTATCAATATAACCCTGAATTAAATATTTTCTATCTCCGTTGATGTCAACAATCACTCTCTTTTCTATAGCTAATGTTCTACCCCGGTTAAAGGGGTAATATCTTTTATAATAATCTTCAATACACCTACGACCCAAATTTCTATAATCATCAACGGTTCTCTCTCTTCTGACAATCAGAATGTCTTTATGATAATTTTTAGACCAAAGGTCTTCATAGTAACTGATCAGTTCTTCCAGAGAACACAGCCGATACCTTAGGTCTCGATATAATTTCTCCATTGTTTCGTGAAAACGGGAACCAAGAAAGGCTTCTATACTTTCCTCATCACGTTTGATTTTGTCTAAATAATTAAATTTATATTTTAAAGGGCAATCCTCAAAGGTTCCCAGGCGGGAATAAGAGTAGTAAGTCATTTATAACCTCCTCCATTTCAGTATTTTTTTATACCCATTCGGCAACATATTCTCTCAAATGTTTGGTTTGATTCAATTGTACCAGACAATACCCTCTACCTTCTTTATGAGATAAAAGGCTATAAGAAGCGGTATCTAAATGGATTTTCCAAAAATAGGGAGGAGAAATATTTATGCAAGCAGCAATAAGCGGTTTGAGGACTGCTCGATGGGAAACTATCACTAAAACCTCTCCGTTATGTCGGGAAACTAAACTATCCAGACAGTCCTTGGCTCTCCTTTGTACATCATAAAGAGTTTCCATATTTTTCACTTTTAGTTTTTCCGGATTGTTCACCCAGAGCTCCCATTCTTTAGGATACAGTTCGGCAATCTCTTTTTTAAATCGCCCTTCCCAACTTCCTAATTCAATATTATTAAATTGTTCTTCCACTTTAACTTCTATTCTACATTGTCGGGCAATTGCTTCAGCGGTCTGCCTTGCTCGGGACAGAGGACTGGTATAAATATGCTTAAGGGGAAACTTTTTTAATTCCTGAGCTAAATCTTGAGCCTGAATAAACCCTCTCTTATTTAAAGGAAAATCTGCCCTCCCTCTAAACATCCCCTTAATATTTCCTTCACATTCCCCATGTCTTACTAAAATAATTAGTGTTCCATCAAAATTCTTATACACCCTTACCTCCAATCTTAAAAATGTAAACAAAGGTGCCAGGCACCTTTGTTTACATTTTCCCTTTCCACTCTTTAAAAAATTGTTTTAAGTAAAGATTTAGAAAACGGTGTCTTCTTTTGGCTATTTTTCTGCCCAAAGAGGTATACATCATATCTTTGAGTTTCAATAACTTTTCATAAAAATGATTAATAGAAGGGGCTTCGGTAGTTTTATATTCTTCTTTGGTTATGGATTTGTTTGGTTTAATGTTCGGGTCATAAATTGGTCGATTAAAAAATCCTCCGTAAGTAAAAGCCCGGGCAATACCTATTGCTCCCATGGCATCTAGACGGTCGGCATCAGTTACTGCCATTAATTCTTTAGAGATTGTTAAAGTAGAAGAATCTTTTTTATCTTTCCTCTTACCTCCCTTATCAGGTAAAGTGTGCATAAAAGAGACCTGAGAAGTAATTTCTACAATCTTATCGATTAGCAAGGGAGAAACCTCTAAAGAAGATAGCCATTCCCTTACTTTTTTTTCACCTAATTTTTCATTTCCCTGAAAGAATTTATAATCCCCAATATCATGTAAAAGAGCAGACAATTCCACTATAAATATATCAGCCTCCTGCTCTCTGGCAATCCGCTTAGCTAAATTTCTTACCCGGTGGATATGCCACCAATCATGCCCAGTACTATCTTTACTTAAGGCTTCTTTTACAAACAATTCTGTTTTTTCAATTATTTCTTTTTTATCCATTTCTTTTCTCACCTGGAGAAGATCTTTGGCATTTTTTAACCTATTAGAAAATTCTTAATATTCCTTCTATTATTATTTTAATTAACTATAATTAAATCATAATTCTGTGTACCTAAACCTATCTTTTCTGCATAATTCAAGCCTACTTTCCAATCGGTATCAATATGAACATTGGCAAATTTATCTTCCCCGGAACGAAAATGCTTCTCTTCTAGAATACTACCTTTGACCATAGGGGCTTTATTTACTAAATCTACACAAGCTCTATCCAGGGCTACGGGATCAAAAGAGGCAGCCATTCCTATATCTGGTACTATAGCTATATCATTATAATTCCAGCAATCACAATAGGGTGAAACATTCATAATAAAACTAATGTGAAAATGGGGTTTACCTTTTAATGCTGCATAGGTATATTCTGCAATCTTTTCCTGGACATTGCCTCCCGATTCATCAGAGCCTGCAACTGCTGCACTGTACTGGCAAACTGCTACACATTGACCACAACCAATACATTTTTCATAATCAATTTCTGCTTTTTTATTTCTATTAAAATGAATTGCCTCCCGGGAGCAGTTTTTAATACACTGCCCACAACCCACACAATTATTAAGTTTTATTTTTGGCTTAGATTTAGAATGCATTTCCATTTTACCAGCCCGAGAACCACTGCCCATCCCTAAATTTTTCAAAGTACCTCCAAAACCTGTCATTTCATGACCCTTAAAATGAGTTAGAGAAATAATAATATCAGCATCAGCAATAGCTGCAGCAATCTTGGCAGCTTGAAAATGTTTTTGATTGATAAGAATCTGGCGATATTCAGTCCCTTTCAGTCCATCAGCAATAATTACATCACATCCTACTGCAATCCGATTAAATCCATTCTCCATGGCTGTATTTAAGTGGTCTATTGCATTAGCCCTCTTGCCATAATAAAGAGTATTGGCATCAGTCAGATATGGCCTCCCTCCTAATTCTTTTATTAATTTTACTATGCAGGCCACATAATTAGGCCGAATATAAGAAAGATTTCCCGGTTCCCCAAAATGAATTTTTAGGGCTACAAACTTATCCTTAAAATCAATCTCTTTAATACCGGCTTCTAAAATCAACTTTTTTAATTTATCCAACAAGTTCTTCCCTGGCTTTGCTCTTAAATCTGTAAAATAAACTTTTGCCCTATTCAAAGCAATCCCCTCCTTTAATTCTAAAAATATTCATAGTGTTAATTCCATATCATCATAAGCCAAAATAGCTTCTGGAAATTTTTTAGAAAATTCTTCTTCTTTTTCTATAACTTCTTTTCCTAAATGGGTAAAGATAATGTTTTTTATATCGTATTTTTTACACCAATTTATCTGAGTAATAATCCTGGTATGGCCAAAAAACTGATCTCCTCTCCTTCTAACCAGGTTAATCTTAAGAGAAGAACCATCACCAATATAATGACTAACCCCTGCTAATATCTCATCTTTATCTAAAATGTCTACTAAATCAGGATTATAAACCAGGGTCTCATTTTCTGGAATCTTTATTTTAAAACCTACTGCTGGGCACCTTATAGAGTGTAATACTCGATAGGGAATTATTTCTAAAAAATTCAACTTGAATTTATTACCAATGGCAATTATTCTATAATTGTATGGCTTATATTTTCCATAGCTCAAAGTCTCTTCAGTTAAATAAACTGGAACTTCAGTTTTTATATTCTCTTCTAACCAGATATAGTGGTCAGGATGAGCATGAGTAATCAGTATTGCATTTGGTTTTATCTCTTCTAATTTATACTTATGTTTTAAACCATAATCTATTAATAATTTAAAATTATTAAAATTTATTAAAATCGAGGAGTGATATCGATGTTTGAGAGTTTCTTTTTCAATTTCTCCTTTGGTGCCTAAAAAAATTAATTTTGCCATTAATAAACTCTCCTTTAAATATTTTATATAAATTTTTAAATAATTAGATTCATTAAAGAAACCTTTAGACAGTCGTTTTATTAAATAAGTAATTTGTTTAGATCCATTATTCTTCCCCTCTATTATTTTGTTACTCTCAAAACTCCTGCCCCTTGCATCTTTCCTTCTTTAAGTAAAATTAAGGCATCATTTGCTTCTTCTAATTTAAATTCGTGAACTTTAGGGACAATGGGAATCTTATCCGCCAGGAGCAAAAACTCCTGAGCATCTCTCCTCGTTACATTGGCTGTGCTCTTTATTTCCTTCTCATGCCAGAGATGTTGAGCATAATCTAATTCAGGGATGGGAGTTTCTTTGCGAATGGCATTTATTACTAACCTTCCCCCTTTTTCTAAGTTTCTCAAAGCCTCTCTCACTGGTATTCCTACCGGAGTAAAATCAATAGCACAATTAAGTTTGTCAGGAGGTGTATCCCCTGTTGCCCCAACCCAATCTGCCCCTAATTTTCTGGCTAAATCTTGATGTTCCTCTTGATTTGGTCTAGTAAATACAAAAACAGGACTACGGGGGTATTGATACTTAGCAACTTGAATGACGATATGAGCAGAAGCACCAAAGCCATAGAGTCCTAAAACTTGACCATCTTCAATCCCAGAAAGTCTTAACGCCCTATAACCAATAGAACCTGCACAAAGAAGAGGAGCCGCCTCTTGGTCGGTAAATCTTTCTGGAATAGGATAAGCAAATTCTTCAGAAACTACCGTATACTGGGCATAACCTCCATCTACATCCTTCCCCGTCCACCTGGCTTTATCACACAAATTCTCCTCCCCTTTAAGACAGAATGAACATTCTCCACAAGCCCAATTGATCCAGGCAATCCCTACTCGATCATCTTCTCTAAACTTACATGTTCTTGAGCCTAATTCTTTCACTTTCCCTACAATTTCATGCCCTAAAACTATGGGGTATCTGGTGGGAGGAACTCTCCCCTCAATCTCATCTAATTCAGTATGACAAATCCCACAAGTAGAGATTTTAACTAAAATTTCTTTGGGGCCAAGTGTAGGGATAGGTAAATCTATTAATTTCAAAGGTCTTTCTCTTATTGAAGAAATTTTTTTCAGTACCATCGCTTTCATACCCAAACCTCCTTTATTAATAGGAGACATTCTCTCTTATTTCTTATAATTTTTCAGCAACTCCTTTATGAAAAATCATAATGTTTCCACTTTTAGCAAGTTAGTAGTACCGGGGATTCTAAAGGGAATTCCGGCAGTAATAATTATTTTATCCCCTTTCTTAACCAATCCAGTTGCTAAAGCTACTTCTCTAGATTTTTTAATCATATCATCAGTATTTTCCAATTCATCAGATTTAAAGGGGTAAACTCCCCAGCTAAGAGCAAGCCTTCTCACGGTAGAATCCTGAGTGCTGACTGCAATAATAGGAACAGGGGGACGATATCGAGATACCATCCGTGCTGTACTACCTGAAAAGGTAAAGGTGACAATCGCCTTTGCTTTTAAATCCAGAGCTACCTGACAGGTGGCATGGCTTATCGCATCTGGATTGGTAGGTTTAACTGAACGTGATCTTTCACTTAATATTCGTTCATAATCTATAGCCCTTTCAGTCCTTAAAGAAATCCTGTTCATAGTTTCCACTGCTTCCAGAGGATAATTACCTACTGCTGTCTCCTCAGATAACATAATTGCATCAGTCCCATCAAGGATTGCATTAGCTACATCAGTTACCTCGGCACGGGTAGGTCGAGGTCCACTCACCATCGACATTAACATTTGTGTGGCAGTAATCACTGGCTTCCCCACAAGATTGCATTTCTTAATTATATCTTTTTGAACCAAAGGAACATTCTCCAAAGGTATTTCTACTCCCAGATCACCCCGAGCAATCATTATTCCATCAGAGGTTTCTATTATCTCTTTGAGGTTATCTACTGCCTCTTTCTTTTCAATCTTGGCAATTAAGAAGATATCTTCTGCTCCATTTTCTTTTAATATTTTTCTCGCCCTTAAGACATCATCAGCATTTCTGGTAAAAGAAAGGCCAATAAAATCTATTTTATTTTTTATTCCAAAAAGGATATCTTGATAATCTTTTTCAGTTAAAGAGGAGATACCCATAGATATATCTGGTATATTTATTCCTTTGTGAGAATTCAGCTTACCACCCCTCACTACTTGACAAATAATATCATTAGAAGTAAGTTCTTTGACTTTAAGTTCTAAGGTTCCATCAGCTAAAAAAATACGGTCCCCCTTCTTCATCTTCTGGGGTAATGACGGAAAAGTAATAGATACTTCCTGTGTATCTCCAGGAACCTCTCGATTAGTGAGAATAAAAGAGGAATTTTCCTTTAAAAAAGCAGGTTCTTTTTTAATCTTCCCAATCCTTATCTTTGGACCTCCCAAATCCTGGAGAATAGCTATAGGCTTGCCTATCTCTAAAGAAGCTTGGCGGATATATTTTATTTTTTGAAGATGTTCCTCGTAATTGCCATGAGAAAAATTTAATCGAGCAACATCCATACCATTTTTTATTAGCTGCTCTATTTCCTCATAAGAACTACTGGCTGGACCAATAGTGCATACTATCTTAGTTTTTCTCATCCTAATCCCTCCTACAATAAACCAGTTTATTTTACCTCCCCTTAGAGATAAAGTTTACCCGTAAATTAGATTAGAGAAATTTCTAATTCTCAATAAATATGCCCAATCAAATTACATCTTGTCTCAAGGCGCTCAGGGGAACAAACTCCTTTAAAACCCTACTGGGTCTTTAGTTATTTCTTTTCAGCCTTACACAATACCTTTTCTGACAATCTGTTAAAATCCATTATTTTTATTTTAAATTTGTGCTTGTGAAAAGGGGTAAAAAATTTATATTATAACATCGGATCCTTTGAAATTCCAATGTAATAAAATATTTTAATTATTATAACATATTTTTTATTTTTGCTTTTAAAATATGTATATTATTAATGTAAATATTATTATTTACAAGTGGAGAAAAAAGGGGGGAAGAATTTAAAATTAAATAGTTCAATACAAAACTAAAATTTGAACTTTTTCTCTCTAAAGAGCTTCAGGCAGGTATCTACTACTTTAGGGTCATAAAGGATGTCACGTTTTTGGAAGATTTCCTCCAGGGCTTTTTTAATACCCAAAGCTGGACGATAAGGACGATGGGAAGACATCGCCTCCACTACATCGGCTACAGCTATAATCCTGGCTTCTACCAGAATCTTATTATCCTTTAACCTTCTGGGGTAGCCTGAACCATCTATTCTTTCATGATGCTGAAGGATAATTTCTCCTACTGGCCAGGGAAAACTTACCTCTTTTAAAATATTGTAACCAGCCTGGGGATGAGCTTTAATTAGGTTAAATTCAAGCTCTGTTAATTTACTTGGTTTGTTTAAAATTTCTGAAGGTATACCTGCCTTTCCGATATCGTGAACCAGGGCAGCAATCTTTATCAATTTAACTTCTTTTTTAGAAAGCTCCATTTTTCGGGCAATAGCTACAGCAAGCTCTGATACTCTCTTCTGATGACCCGAAGTATAAGAATCCCTTAATTCAATTATCTTTACTAGAGTATTTACAGCATTATTTAGCATTTCTTCTAATTTTTGATGGGTTTGGATTAGACTTTCTTCCATTCTTTTGCGTTCACTAATGTCCTGGATAATGGCTACTGAATGCCATTTTTTATCTATCTCTATTGCAGACAGGGATATTTCTATGGGAAAATTAACTCCATTTTTCCTTTTGGCGATAAATTCTGAAGTCTTTCCTATAATAGAACCTTCGCCACTATTTTTAAACCTATTAAATCCTTTTTTAAAGGATTGGTGATATTTTGAAGGGATAAGAATACTAAGCAAATCATTGTTTAAGGTTTCTTCTGAAGAATAACCAAATATTTTTTCTGCAGCCTTATTCCAAAAAATAATCTTCCCTTTTTCGTCAGCAATAATGAAAGCATTCGGAATTATTGCACCAATCTTTTCATAGTTTCTTTTAATCTCGAGTAATCTTTTCGTAGTCTTCTGAGGGTTATCAATTTCCTGCAAAATTTGTTCATTGACAACTGTTCTTTTAAGAGTACAAGTTGTAACTGGGTCTTCAAGGGGTTCAGGATATTGCTCTGTCTCATCCTGTATATTTTGAGGTTTATCAGATAATTTTTCTAAATCATTAATTCTCTGCTGCAATCTTTCTATCTTTTTTAATAATTCTTCATTGCTTTTTTCTTTTTCCTTTGTATTTTCTATATTATTTCTATAAATCTTTTTAGACATCGCCTTAAACCACCTTTAGCACTATTCCTAACCGCAATCTGACAAAACAAACAATTCAATTTGTTGGACAAACATTTTTTTATAATAAAAAATTCTAGATAATGAATTTATGATTGTTAGAATTAATACTATTGCTTTTATCTTCAAAAAAAATAAAAGCTGGCAGTCTGGCGATCATAACTAAAAAAGTTTTAGACCCATGACTTTGCGCCCTATCCTTTCGAATAGTTTGCCTTTTTCAACTTTTTAAAATTTCTAAGATTATATATTTAATTTATCTAATAAATAAGCTATCCAGAATATTTCCGAAAATATAACTTTTAAAATATTATCACAAAATATTTTTAAATTCAAATGTTTTTTAAATATTTTTTAAATTACCTAACTATCCCACTAAAGTTTAAACTAACTTAAACATTTCCCTTTTTTATCTTTAATAAAAAGATTAAAATTGCTATAGTTAGAACAAATTGTCCTACGGGAGATTTTAAATCTATAATATTCCCTAAAACTATGTATTTAGGAACAGGAAGCGATATTAAATTCTCGTCCATTTCTTCAGTACTAAAGTTTTTTCTCTTTTTGTTAGATTAAAAGTTCCATCTATTACACCCTGCAAATGGGACATTCTTTATTTCAATACAAAGGTATCGCTTACTTCATTTACATCAACATTATAGTTACCTGCTGGGTAAACCACATACATCAAATGGATGTCAATTTACATGCTTGACAAAGACAAAACCATCTTTTATAATATTTCGTATACTAAATATTTGTATTATAAATATATTAATGCAAAATAATTTTTAAAGTCCTAGTTTTATTATGCTTATATATATTATATATACTTTTTATTATATGATATAAATCTCAATTTATCAAAGAGGAGGAAATACAATTATGTCTAATTTCCCCAGATTTCAGTAATATCGATACTGGAAAAACACGGAGAGCAGAAAGTTAGTGAATTAAGTGCCAAAATAGGATTATCTGATAGTACTGTATCGGGAATCCTGGATAGGCTCGAACAAAAAGATATTATAAAACGTAAGCGCACTAAAGATGACCGAAGAGTGGTAAAAATATCCTTAACCGGAAAAAGTCAGAAATTCTGCAATGATTTTCGCCGAAAAAAGGAAGAATATTTTGCCCAGCTACTAAAAAAACTTTCTGAACAAGAAATTAATGATATAATCAAAGGTCTGGAAATCCTTAATCGCGCACTTACTGAGGAAGAAAAAAGGAAATCGTAACAGGAGATAATTTATGAAACAGATGACTGCACGACTGGGAGAAGAAAGAATAGGTAAACTTTTAGTAAACTTATCTGTTCCAGCAACTATCGGTATGATGGTAAACGCATTATATAATCTCGTTGATACTATCTTTGTCGGAAGAGGAGTGGGGGCTTTAGCCATCGGTGGATTAACTATTGCCTTCCCCATTCAAATGGTTATAATGGCTTTTGCCCAGATGATAGGAATTGGAGCAGCCTCAGCCATATCCAGAAGTCTGGGAGCAAAAGACATAGAAAAAGCTGACTATGTCGCCGGAAATTCTTTTTTATGTATAATTGTAACGAGTTTAATAATTGCTACTATCGGTCTTATTTTTACCGAACCTCTGTTAAGATTCTTCGGTTCAACAGAAACCATTTTACCTTATGCCAAAGATTATATTACTATTATACTCTGGGGTAGTGTTTTCTCTTCCTTTGCCATGTCTTCTAATAATTTAATCAGAGCTGAAGGTAATGCTAAAGTAGCTATGGCTAC
>LDZU01004230.1_pt1 | contig 20763 bp, 24 predicted proteins | sample 615531 | NCBI WGS metagenome assembly LDZU01 (sample SAMN03408293, study PRJNA278302) | terrestrial metagenome | isolation source: oil reservoir sample SB2 | place: USA: Alaska, North Slope, Schrader Bluff formation | collected 2011-09 | reverse complement strand
AAGCAGGTGCGGCGCGGGTATCGGGGGGCGGGTCGGCGAGGGAGCAGGATGACAGAGATGATAAACCCTTGCTCATCAGAGCAACCTGAAAGGCGATTCATCAGAATCGGGGGTTTATCTGCTCTGGCAGCCCCGAAGCATTCCCGCCCCTCCCGTGCTGTATCTGCGGCCACCGGGTTCAACCTCCCTGCGAAGCACCTGCGGACGGGGACGGGGCGGTGGGAATCGCTGTAGTTTCTTCTCTCGGGGATCGGCTCTATCAGGATATTCGAAAACCTTCTCATAGATGCGAAAATTCCATCGATTAGACCATCCGGTTCCAGGATATTCAGCAGCAGAGTCAACAGTTTCTCGTGCATGATTCAAACACCTGTTCGTAAATTGTTGAATCGACCCCTGTTTAAAACGCACATGGATGAGAGAAGAGCCTGTTTTCTGTCTATCCCTTCCTGATCCGCCACTGGAGCCGTGCGGTCAGGATGATGATCGTTGCTGTAAAGAGCACCATCAGCGGGAGCTCCTGCGGGATGTCGCTTGGCAGGATGAAGAAGATCACTGCATAGAGCGGGGTGAACATCGAGACGAGATCACGCCTTGGATCCGCAAATGCCATCCCAAGCAGGAGGAAGGATGCGATGATACAGCCCCAGATACCTGGTGCTGCGAGGAAGGGAAGGGGCAGGGTGATGCCGACTGCGGTGAGAAGCACTCCGAAGATCGCGATGCCGGGGGTGAGATACCAGTACTGGTTGATCAGATCAGCAATAGGGGGGGTGGGTTTAGTCTGTGCCATTGATACCATTGTTTGTGCTTCGTATTGATATTCAATCGGTTTCGGCGATGGTCCTGAGGCGGGAGACACCATCGATCTCCCGGATCACTTCACCAACTGCCGGAGGCACAGATTGTTCCCAGTCCTCTCCATCGAGCATCTTCTGCCGGATCGCCGTTCCGGAGAGGGTCTCCCGGAGGTGCATCGGAGGGGATTTGATCGTGATTGATGCTTCTTTAAAGAGCTGGATCACCAGCGGATTCGAGGTATAACAGGTATCAAACGGTGGAGTCATCGAGGTGACATGCGCCACCCAGAGGGCGTTTCTCCTGAGATCCTCGATCGGGATCACATAGAACGGAGAACCGACATCCTCAAGCGCGCGGGTGATCATCAGCACCCGCTCTCCTGCAGTGAAGGGGTTCTGGATGTCATGGGAGAGCTGGGCGCTCCCGACACCGATGATGATCTCGTCAACCTCCTCTGCGATCCCTTCCAGCACCGCCTGGTGGCCGTTATGGTACGGCTGGAAGCGCCCGATATAAAAACCGCGTTTCATTCTCTCTGCACCCCCGAGGCGATCTGTGCGGCAAATGCACCTGCGGTGAAGCCTGCATCGATGTTCACAACAGTCAGGACCGCACAGGACTGGAGCATGCTGGCAAGTGCCGCCTCTCCTTTGCCCATGTACCCGTACCCGACCGAGACCGGCACCCCGATCACCGGCCGGCCCACAAGACCCGCAACAACCGAGGGGAGGGTGCCTTCCCTGCCTGCACAGACGACATATGCGTCTGCATCACCGAGGCTCTGGAGTGCCGGGAAGAGGCGGTGGATCCCGGCAGCACCGACATCATATGCGGTGAGGGTTCTGCATCCCATCTCTTCTGCGATGATCCGCGCCTCTTCTGCCACCCGGATATCCGACGTCCCCGCGGTGATGATCCCGACTGTGCCGCTGTTGATTGGTTTTTCTGTCCCGTTCGAGAGGATGACGATCCGGGCATCACGATAGAACTCACAGGTGAGATCGGGAGCAGCCTGCTGAATGGCATCTGCCTGCTCAGGCGTTGTTCTGCTCGCAACACACCGGCCGGACGCCTCCACGTACCGCCTCATGATCTCGACCAGATGAGCGGTATCCTTCCCCTCAGCCAGCACCACCTCCGGGATGCCGCAGCGGATCGATCGACCGAGATCGATCCTGGCGACACCCGCGATCTCCTCCAGGCGGAGTCCGCTGATCTGATCGGCTGCCTCTTCAGGGGAGCATCTGCCGGATCTCACCTCTTCCATGAGATTCAGGATACGTGCATTCAATGGCATGGTCACTATTATCAAGGGACGAGGCGCATAATAAGTTCATTGTATGGATATCCTCTTTCTTGTCACCTGTTTTGGAGCCGCTGTTGTGATATTTCTCTGGTTGCGTGATCTCCGGATCTACGGGAGAACAGGACTGCCACTCTACCGGAAGGCAGCACTGCGGGGCGTGATCTGGATGGCGCTTGCCTCTGGTGGGATTGCTTCTGCCTTCTTCGGCCAGCCGTTCCTCGGGATCGGCCTTATGCTCGCCGCACTCTATCTCCAGGGGAGGGATGAGCGGGAGAAGATATGGACCAGTGAAGGGAACCTGGAGCGGTTCTTCGGCGCAGTGAAGACGAAGAAGAGACAATAAGTAGGTGAGATATCATGATCCAGAAACCACGAGGGACACGGGATTTCTTCCCGGATGAGCTGGAAGCACGGAGGAGTGTCGAAGCGACGATGCGGGAGAGTGTCTCCCGCTGGGGGTATCGTGAGGTTTCCACACCTGTGTTTGAGAATCTCGAACTCTTCACCCTCCGTTCCGGCGAGGGCATCATCGGGGAGATGTATGCGTTTCAGGATAAGGGCGGCCGCGATATTGCACTCCGTCCCGAACTGACAGCGCCGGTCCTCAGGATGTATGTGAATGAGGCAAAGGTGCTGAACAAGCCGGTCCGCTGGTACTATTTTGGAGACTGTTTCCGGTATGAACGGCCGCAGAAGGGGCGGTACCGGCAGTTCTGGCAGTTTGGTATCGAGCTTGTCGGCGCAGATTCTGCGATGGCCGATGCCGAAGTGATGGCAGTCGGCTATGATCTATTGAAGGCTACCGGGGTATCGTTTGAGCTGCGTGTCGGCGATCTTGCGATGATGCGGAGTCTGCTCTCTGATCTTGAACCGGAACTCCGGAACCAGGTGCGTGCCTGCCTTGACAAGCGGGATTATGGGGCACTGGAAGCACTTGATCTCGGTGGAGATCTGGCCGGATCCTTAACAGCGCTCATCGAATCGAAGACACTGGATGATGCATTTGCAATCACAGGCAGCATACCTGAAGAGGAGCGGATCCGCGGAACCTTCGCGATGCTTGACGCACACGAGGTGCCGTATCTGCAGAACTTCGGGATCGCCCGCGGCCTCGACTACTATACCGGATGCGTCTTCGAGGCATTTGCCGAGAATCTTGGTGCAGAGAACCAGATCATGGGTGGGGGAGCCTACCGCCTTGCCCACCTCTTCGGCGGCGAGGAGACGCCCTCTGTCGGGTTTGCGATCGGGTTTGACCGTGTGATGGTCTCTCTTGGTGAGCATGAGCTGAAGAGGCCGACAACGGTCGCCGTTGCTGCCACCCCCGAGGGGCGGATCTTCGGGATCAGGGTGGCTGCTGCCTTCCGGCAGGCCGGCATCCGGACGATTACTGATCTGAATGGAAAGAGCCTCTCTGCACAGCTTTCACAGGCGGCAAAACATGCAGATTTTGTGGCTGTGATCGGCGGGCGGGAGGCTGAAGCGGGTATGGTGACACTCCGGGATCTGGCATCCGGCAACCAGCAGACCGTCTCCCTTGAAGAAGCTGTTGCCGGGGTGGTTGGCAGTGGTACTCGCTGAGGAGCTCGCAAAGCAACAAAAAAGCATCAGTGTTGCAGAGTTCTTTGAGAAGAACAAGCATCTCCTCGGGTTCGACTCCCCGATCCGGGGAATTATTACCACGCTGAAGGAGGCAATAGACAACGCACTCGACGCCTGCGAGGAGGCAGCAGTCCTCCCCGATATCCTGGTGATCATTAAGAAGACCGAGTCCGGGACATTCACGATCGCAGTCGAGGATAACGGCCCCGGCATTATGCCCGAACAGGTGCCGTTTGTCTTTGGGAAGTTATTGTATGGATCCCGGTTTCACCAGGTGCGGCAGAGCCGGGGACAGCAGGGGATCGGGATCTCAGCAGCAGTTCTGTATGCACAGCTGACGAGCGGGATTCCTGCCACGGTGATCTCGCGGACGGGCGCGAAGACGAAGGCTCATCGGTTCACCCTGATGATCAAAACCCAGACAAATGAGCCGGATATCATCTCCCATGAGGAGATCGACTGGTCACTGCCGCATGGCACCAGGATTGAGCTTGAGTTTGCAAGCTCGATCTCGGCGAAGAAGCGGCTGCTTGAGTACCTGAAGTATACCTCGATCGTCAATCCCCATGCCCGGTTCCGGGTCGAGATCGATGGTGAGAGCTTCGCCTTTGAACGGGTCTCCGGGGAGGTGCCCCCCTGCCCGCAGTCGATCAAGCCACACCCCTATGGGATCGAGTTTGGGATCCTGAAGCGGATGGCCGCTGCCAGTGAGATGACGGTGGATCTCTTCCTCCAATTTGAGTTCTCCCGTGTCGGGAAGAAGACGGCAGCAGAGATTTTGTCTCATGCCGGGGTTAAAGCATCCCGGAAAGCTGCACACCTTGAACCGGCTGATCTGAAGAAACTCCTCACAGCAATGCAGGAGGTGAAGATCCCGGCGCCCCCGGCATCTACCTGCCTCTCCCCGATCGGGGAGGATCTGATCCTCTCCGGGCTTGAGAAGGAATTTGCACTCGATTTTGTGAAATCCCGGAGCCGTGCACCGGGTGTCTTCTCTGGCCACTCGTTTGTGGTGGAGGCGGCAATCGGGTATGGCGGTCGGCTTGAGGCAGAAGGAGCAGCCCGGATACTGCGGTTTGCCAACCGGGTGCCTTTGCTGTATCAGCAGGGAGCCTGTGCGATCACCCAGTCGGTTGCAGCAGTGAACTGGAAGAGCTATGGGATCGCACAGTCCGGTCTGCCCCAGGGGCCGGTGCTGATCCTCGTACATATCGCCTCGACCAATGTGCCGTTTACGAGTGAGAGCAAGGATGCGGTCGCCTCGATTCCGGAGATCGAGAAGGAGATCGTCCTTGCACTCCAGGAGCTCGGCCGCGACCTGAAGACCTTCCTCTCCCGGAGGGATCGGAACCGGATCGCAGAGGATCGTGCCCGTGCGGTCTGTGCGATCATCCCGGATATCGCCCGCAAAGTCGCAGAGATTGTGGAGAAGCCGGTTCCCGAGACTGCCGCGATCGAGGGGCGGATCATGCGGCGGGTCGTGGTGAAACGGGAGCTCCTTGACGGGAAGGTGCAGATCCGGATAGACAATCACACCACCAAACCAATTGAACTGACCCTCTATGATATCTCTCCCGATACCGGGGAGGGTGCAACGGTTGCCCCGGACTTTTCAACAGAACTTGACGGCGAGGTGACGAAGTGCTGGCGGGTCACCGTTGAGCCTGCTGCTTCGTGGTCAACGGCATATCCAGGCGCCGGGGGCGGGAGCCTGACGGTGCAGGGGATGGATGAGTCGAAGATGGTGGTGATGGATTGTGAGGAGTGATTGGGGGGATCTGGAGAGGGGTTTGGTGGAGGAGCAAACTCTGTTTATACCAGGAAGCTCATTTCCGTGTTTTCACGATTTTTGTAAGAAATTCATCCCGTGTGAGTCCTGATTGTCGAATGATTGCCCGAAGAATACCCCTTCCCAGTTCTTCTCCCGGATGAACAGGAATGACAACACTCCTTCCGTCGAGATCCTGCATAATCACATGACTGCCCGTCTGACGAATAAACGAAAAGCCTGTATCTTCCAGGATTTTAATTACTATTTCCGCTTTAAGTGGAGTTAACTTCAACAGCCCCGACCCCCACAAATTCCCGTATTTCATCTGGATCAGGGGGTCCATTGAGATCGAGGTACAACGAAATAGCTTCATGGAGACGTTCAATCAATTCCTCGTATGTTTTTGCCTGAGTGAAACATCCCGGAAGCGTTGGGATCGATGCATAATAGTAGCCATCCTCGTCTTTTTCAATAAGGCAATAATATTTCATGGTTAGTGTATGATGGTTCATAGGAGACAAATAGGTTTGCTCTATGGATCATTCCTGGATGATTTTCACAATGCGAGTGTATATGTAATATATATTGGATCAGAACTTTATTCCTGCACGAACAAGAGCTGCCTTGATAGAGGCTATTTCCCGTCTGATCTCATATTTTTCTTCACTGAGATTTGAACAGCTCTCTTTTGGGGGGGATGCTGTTTCGTCCCGGATCTCTTTTTTTATCTCGGGCATCTGATCCTGTTTGTCGATCATCTGGTCCTGTTTATGTAACATCTTATCCTGCTTATCCAGAGTCTGATACTGCAGGTCTTGAGTTGACTTTGACACTTCGAGAGTTTCATGCATAATAGTGACAACAGAATCCATCCGTTCAAAGAGTTCCTCCTGAACGTCTCCCCTGATGATTGTGAACTTTGGAAACTCGCCGGTTGCTTCCTGCCAGGTGATGTTACAGGAGGTTACTTCAATTGGGTACCTGATGATATCGATACCACGAACTAAATCCCGGAGGAGATCTTCCCTGCCTTCAGCAACGATCTCAACCTCCCCGGCATCAAGGTTCCGTACATACCCGGTAATACCTGTCCCGAATATCTCTTTCCGAACATGCTCACGGAATCCGACCTTTTGAACATAGCCATCAACGATGACATGGATACGCTTCATTGTATCTACCTTGGAAGAGGAAGATAAAATAGTTTCTTCCGAACGGGGAGCATATATGTCAAAATTGAGCATAATTACATCTATTTTGCGTCATTTAAGACAGAAATTGCCTGAATCGGAAATTACCTGAGCGAGAAAAATGTTTTGTGACTGACACAATCGATACGAAACAGAGGTCACGGAAATCACAGCCTTTCCTTCGCCCACTCCGGCATAGGTGGGGAGCCTGAGCGCCTCCCGGAAGCGATCTTCGCCGTCTCGACCATATGCAGATATTCTTCCCGGGTCAGCGGGAAGTGATGACGGTTTGCAAGGAGCTGGTTGATGAGAGCAGATTGTTCTCTGCTCCAGACCTTATTTGGAACGCGCCTCACCCATTCAGCAGATCTCAGAACAAACCAGATCCGCTCCTCCCGGATCTGCTCCCGGTGTTTCTGATCAGGCGGATTCATAGGTTACTCCAAATGACTTACAGAAATCCTGTAACAACTTTTCATCAATGACATCACGGCAAACATTCCGAATAAAGATGGCATCTTCGATATCCTTCTGGCTACCAAGCCAGAATTTGTATGCAATCTGGATTTCAAGAGGGCTGATAAAAAAGGTTCTACCATTAATTATAAGTTGGATTCGTTTTTCGAATGAATATTCATCAGATTCATTTTTTATAAATTTTATCTCAATATTAGGAATAAATGTATCCTTTTCACAAAGGCGGATTCCATATCCTGAAGAAAGAAATGAATAAAGCCCTTCTGCATCCTCGGCATTCAGAAACTCAAAACCATGATCAATGCATGCATCATGAAGAGAATGGAATGAGGGGTAACTACATACAGGGATCAACAGATCGATATCTTCTGTGCTCCTTGTTCTTCCAAAAAGTATTGCTACATATCCGCTGATGATTGTATATGGAGAATAGTCTTCCAAAATATCAAGAAAGCGACAGACAAATAGATCCAGCTCAGATAGTTCACGACCATCAATATAAAGCGTTGTCCCCTCTGCTCGAAGCTCCATATCATCCTTTTCGGATGAAAGACAATAATCCTTTTGCCTCTTCTCCATATTCATAACCCAGAAAATACCAGTGTTGGAACAAAACTGATTGGATTCCATCAAATCAGGACGATGGAAAACGGACTTTCCGCTTCGCGGACGTATCTCAGTGTAATTGATTCAGAGAGGAAAGTAATACAATCAGTATCAGAAGCAGGCGCGATAGCGCCCTAATCCCAATGGCGGGTGCGAACAGCACCGCTCGGTGACCGACAGGTCGCCAACCCCGAGGACGAAGCGGGGGATTGAGCAGTGCCCCCCGCGGAGTCGGAGTGGGTCTTATTCAATCCAGGTATCTAATCGACGACGACCTCCCAACAGAATTTTTATACCCAGCTTGAATAGAGATAGTACGAGCACCCACAGATGACACATACCCCACGGATACCGATCCCCCATACGGAGATTGCAGCTTTCTGCAGAAAATATGATATTCGCAGTCTGGCCCTTTTTGGATCGGTCCTCAGGGAAGATTTTACACCAGAGAGCGATATCGATATCCTCATCGAGTTTGAGGAAGGGAGAACACACGGATTCTTCATCATCTTTACGATGGAAGAAGAATTATCCAAACTCTTTGGAGGAAGGAAGATCGATATCAGAACACCGGAAGAGCTGAGCAGGCATTTCAGGGATGATGTATTGGATTCGTGCGAAGTCTGCTATAAGGCATCATGACCGATCCTCTATACCAATCCAATGCTCTATCCAACCCAATCTTTCATAACAACAGGCGCGATAGCGCCCTAATCCCCATGGCGGTGCGAACAGCACCGCTCGGTGACCGATAGGTCGCCAACCCCGAGGACGGAGCGGGGGATTGAGCAGTGCCCCCCCGCGGAGTCGGAGTGGGTCAAGGTCTGATGAATCAAATGTCAGGACAGGTATTACGTTCGGATAGCTCCTGCGTCTTGGTGGGTCAAGGTTCAATGAAGACCTTTATGTGTAAAAAACAACTATTATTGTCAGGCTATGGGAGATGCCTGTGAGGGATATGACGATGAAAACAGATATTCAGGTTATCAAAGAGGAAGTTTCAGAGATAAAAAATTTGCTTAATGATTTGATTCATCAGAATGAGACAATAGGAATGATGAAGATATCAGAGCGATCCTTACACCAGTTTCTTCAGGATGAACCGGATATCTACACTCTTGATGATGCAAAGGTTGTATACCGGTGAAAGGAAAAATAGTCCTCATTCCATTTCCCTTTACGGATTTGACATCAGCAAAGCTTCGTCCTGCCCTTGTTCTCTATCAAGGGAAATATGACCTTATTCTCGCATTTATTTCTTCACAAACAACGGTTCAAAGAACTGAATGTGAGATATATCTCCAGAAAGATACCCCGGAATTTCTAAGTTCAGGTTTAAAGATGGACTCGGTAATCAGGTTAGATAAAATAGCTACGGTATTAAATGATCTTGTGATCGCAGAACTTGGTGAGTTAGACATTAGTTACAGAAACGAACTTAACAGAAAAATATCTTCACTGCTTCAACTATAATCAATTATCTTCGTCAGAATGGAGATGATGAGCATCACAGCAGCAAAGAAGTGTCTCACATAGAACAATACAAATGAAAAGATACTTGCCATAAATGAGATCGATGAGACCACATATACCGCCCCGAACAATCTGAACATTGATCCACACCCCAGAGGAACCCACATTGAAAGAGATATCAGAGAGCGATCAGAAAAAGAACACACACACAATCGGCCGCCTCGTTGAGATAGCACAGGGGTGGTACGACCAGATCGCAGATGGCGAGATCCCCTCGATCCGGCTGCCGACCCGGACAAAGCAGAATATCACCTATGATGATGCATCCGAGGTCTGGAAGTACGGGGAGCGGGAGAGCACGAGGGCTGCCTCAACTGCCCGTGGTGCGACACACCTCCTGAAGATGGCCTATGTGATCGGGTTTTTAAAAGGGCAGCTCACAGAGAACCGCTCATCAACACTCAGGGAGATGTACTATATCTCGGAGTCCTGGAAGAAGGCGAAGTTCACTGCCCAGGATGAGAGCAACTATCTCGTCGAGGATCTTGAGATCGTCACCGCACTCGAACGCGAGGCCTTCCATCTCCGGCCTGAAGAAGATGGGGCGACGATATTCGGGCCGGTCCGGATTCGGGAGACGACCCGCCGGGGTGCCCGCGAGATTCATTGCCGGGACGATGTCGGGGAGGCCGGCTATGCGATCCCAAACAATGTCGGGAGTGTCGAATTTATCGATCATGACGCGAAGTTTGTCATCGCGATGGAGACCGGCGGTATGTATGCCCGTCTCCAGGAGAATGGCTTTGACGAGGAGTACAACTGTGTCCTCGTCCATCTGAAGGGGCAGCCGGCCCGGTCGACCCGGAGGATGCTGAAGAAGCTGAACGAGGAGCTGAAGCTCCCGGTGCTTATCTTCACAGACGGCGACCCCTGGAGTTACCGGATCTATGCCTCGGTCGCCTACGGCTCGATCAAGAGTGCGCATATGTCCGAGCTCCTGGCCACCCCGGCAGCCCAGTTCATCGGCGTCCAGCCTTCAGACATCAGGGATTACGATCTGCCCGCCGACACCCTCAGCGAACAGGACATCGCCGCCCTCAGGGCTGAGCTGACCGACCCCCGGTTTGCCACCGACTACTGGCGCGAGCAGATCAATCTTCAGCTCTCGATGGGGCTGAAGTCGGAACAGCAGGCGTTTGCGGCAAGGGGGCTGGATTTTGTGACGGGAGATTACCTGCCGAAGCGGTTGAAGGAAATGGGGGTTGTGTGAGGGAGGGGAAGGAAACAAGGCAATTATTGTCAATGGCGGTGTTAAATCAGGATCGGCATTTTTCAACCACTTCTTCGATGAAAGCGTCTCTTATATCCCGAGTGTCCGGAATTTGAATATCTCCTTTACCTTTCTCAAGGGTCTTTGATATCCATGATTTAATTGCTTCGGGATTCTGGTCAATTACTTCAGCCATGCCTGAATTTCTTTCACTCACATAATAATCTTCAAATTTTCCGCCACTTTTTACTTCCTGGTTTAATATTCCACTTCGAACACCCATCCAAGAAGCTTCAATTACAATAGAGCTAAAATCAGTTATATGTAAATTAACATTTTTTAGTATTAGTGGAAGGGGTAATTTACTGGTATCCAGCCACATGTCAGCCTTTTCATTACCAAATACCTCAATTAAATACTGAGTCACGCTCTCTTTTTCCTCACCCATTAATTGGACAGGGTGTAATCGTACAATCCAATTATAGTCTTCGAAGGTTTCAAGAATTGTTTCTTCAAGCGCCTTGACCATAACACCATTAAATTCTTTTTCAGGATAGAATTGTCGCATTCCCCATTGAAGAGAAACTAGTATTGAAGGTCGATAAGGGTCAATTATTTGTTTTGATGCATTTACTGCTTCATGAACGAGAAAATCGTTTTGAATGGGATATATAAAGCGTAAAAACCAGAGATTCCCAATTTTGATTGTGCGAATTTGTTTTGGTATAACCCATTTAGAAAGTACATTCACACTTTGATCATCCCAACACAGATATCCAGTAGGTAGTGTTTCAGTTGTGGAATCGTCCAGATATTTCTGTCCGTAATCTGGATGAGAATCAGAGATAACTCCATGTTGAAGATCATATATATCCACCCCCATCCTTCTCGCTGCCATACAGATATTAACATCCGGTTGTATACCAATGATACATTTAGGTTTCACCCTTTTGATTATGTAAATCCATAATTTAACAAGATATGAACTTTTCCAAACAATATGAAATACTTTTGGTTCAATCAGAAAACGTATGATCACATTAATTGTATGGAGGCTGCATAATTGACCAATTAAACTTGCCCGATTATAAGAATAAGTAAAAGTATATGCCTTAGAGTCAGTAATCACTGAATACGGTTTTGCAACGCAACTTACTTTTAGATCTTCCTTTCTGAAAATTTCCCCCAATGAATCAATTAAAAATGCATATGGTTTCCCTCTAAAATCGTAGGAGCGCTCTCTATCATGAGTAAGGATAAGTATATCACAAGGTTTCATGAGATGCCAAGTGTCTGGCACTCTCATACCCTCAAATATATATTTTAAATAATTGATTATAACACGCATACGTTTTAACATAATCAATTTCACCAAATCCATAATATTAATATAATTTTATTTACCCATATAAGGTCGACTAAATGAAAGTAATATTAAATCATTACCAACAAGATTTTTAGTGACAGTTGTTCAACCATCCCACATTTAAAAACCATTCCTTCTTCACATCCCATTCACCTTCAATCATCGCATAATGCTTTGGGGCAACCTCCAGCCCGGCTAGATATCCCGACTTAGCAGCCGAAGCGTTCACACATGTGAGGTATGGTGAGGACGTTACTGCTTTTAGGGGTTGCCAGATAGTTGATCATTTCCATTATTAGGTACTCCAACAATTGAATTATACTTAAATTATTGAATCTTCAGCAATAATAAATTTTTTTACTTGAATAAGATAATCCATCATTTTACTGTAGAGCTCCAATATCTGAGATTTTACAAATGAAAATTTTAGTTTAAATGCACAATTAATTAAATCATTAGAGAATTCATCAACCAAATGTTTGATTCCTCTAATTGAAAAATTTTCTGATGGAGTGGGTATGGTTTTTAAGAATGCAGCAGTCCGATTATCAACACCCAATAAATAGGATACCTTGCATTGTGATAAGAAAAAAAGGTTCATATGCAAGCGAGTACCAATATGAAAACCAGAATCACGAATTTCAGAAATTTCATTAATACCTCGACCAGATCCGTCGATTACCGAATAACCCATCAATCGTGCAAATTGTGCAATAGGTATATTTCCAGAAGATTGATAACCGTGTTGGAAAACCACCTGCTTTTTGAGAAGAACATCAAGACGTGATATTTTTTTGTTTAAATAGTATAGAAAAAAAAGCGTTCTAATTGCACCTAGTGAAAAAAACATTTTTGTATTATTTGGAATAGATACAGTCAAGTAATTACTTTCATTTAAAAATATATTATTTAACAACGTATCTTTATGAGATATAATATCACAGTCAAATAAGGCAGGACAACCAGTGAGAGTTGCAGGAATATTATAATAATTCAAAACATCTAATGTATCGATATCCCTTACCGAAAATAGTTTTGTACTGTTATAGATTGATGTCCAAAAATCTACTGATTCTTGATCAGTAAAGTATGGTTCTGAAGCGGAATAGTCTTTTCCAGAAATACCAACACCTAAACAGATTACTGGAACATTATTTTTTTCTAGGTATTTTTTTATATGAACAGATTGAGGATGCATTTTTCGTGTAATTATCGGTCCGCCTAAGATGATCAAAACATCACAGTCTCCAGTGATTGGTTCCCACCGTTTTACAGGTACCAACTCAATTTTGTTTGTACCTAAAACTCTTTTAAGAAGGTCCCAACCTCTATTAAAAATTAGAAAATCTCCCGAGTTACTTTTTGCACCATGTGCGACATATATTCTTTTACCCATTAATTTCACCACAATAATTTCTGCAACTCAATTAATTGTTTTTAAATCGATGATTTCATCTTCTTTGATAGTTTTAAGGGCAATTTTTCCAATGATGGTTCCAATTTTTGATGGTTCGATACCTGTTCCAGGCCTCTTAAACGTGACCATATCTTCTGATATTCGAGCACCTTTGGGGATTTTTCTCTTTGCCACAATACTACGTCGTGCATACATACGGGATGGCATTTCGCTTTCAAGAGGGGTTTTTTCCGAATTCCCCAGAATATCCTGTAAAAAATCCAAATTCAAGATAAATCGTCTCAAGTCCTCTGGATCCATTGCATGATAATGATCATTTCCAGGGAGAGTTTTATTTAGAGTGAAATGCTTCTCAATCACTTGTGCTCCCAGCAAGACGGCAGTTGTAAGAACAAACATCTGAGAGTCAGGAAGGGTATGATCTGAGTATCCCATAAGATAGTCAGGATATAATGATTTCAAATGTGAAATCATGCCAAGGTTGGCATCTTGGTAAGCCGTAGGGTAATTTAGAATACAATGCATGATAGCGATCTGATCATTACCTTCATTTTTGATCGTCTTTAGAGCATGATCAATCTCATCGATAGTTGATGCTCCTGTTGAAAGAAATATTGGTTTTTGTTTTTTGGCGATATACTGAATGAAGGGAGTATTTGTTATATCAGAGGATGAGACTTTGAAAATTGGCATCAAATCATCCAATGTATCTACGGCTTCAAAATCAAACGGAGTCGATAAAAAGATTACCTGCTGTTTCTTAGAGAAACGTGCAAGTTCTTGGTATTCATCTTCTCCAAATGAATCAAACTTTTTAAAAAGTTCATATTGTGATTGCGTTCTTTCCTTGGTCGTATCCCAGTATGCTGGAGAGTATTTAGAGGCAAGATTATCCGCTTTATATGTCTGGAATTTCACTGCATCGGCACCAGATTCTGCGGCTGCAGCAACCATCATTTTTGCCGCATCCAGAGGATCTATCTTTTTCTCTTTTGCGACATCATAATAATTAACACCAATCTCAGCTATTACGAATGGTCTCGATCTCTCACTGATAACATACCTGTCGAACTCAAGAGGCTTCATTAATTTCCCACTCCCGATACTTATTCAAAATGAGGTTGAGTACTCTGTCGAGATTACCTTTGAGATCACACTTCAGAAGTTTTTCACTCATCTCTTTTCTCAGCATATAATCATTCATTAACCTATGTATTGCCAAAGCAATATCGGCACTCGAAACTGTATAGGCAATCCCAAGATAGAGAGGTCCATGAGAATTATGAACAAAAAGATGACGTGATTCGCGTTCGTTCTGAGAAATTGAAATACATGGTGTTCCTATGCTCGCAACTTCATAAATTGTTCTCCCATTGGATGTGATCACGACATCTGCTTCGCTCATCTCTTTTGCCATGAGAGGGATATTTTCTTTTATAGTAATATTGAATCCTTTTTTTGTGAGTTCAGATATATAGTCAAATAATTGTTCCTTTGGTCTGTACCCCTTCCCAAGAATGACTTTGATCATTAGTTTTTTGAGCCCTAAATCTTCGAGTGCCTGAAGAGTTCTTCGGGTCAGGTCATTGGGATCTGTTCCTCCAAAGGTGATTAACAAAGTATTTACTGCAGATTCTGGAATTTTACGAGGGAAGATATAAAATTCATCTCTTAAGCACTCGTACATATAACCATAAAAGTGATTCTTCGAAGGATAGCTTTTCTCATATAGTGCATTAATTACTATGTGAGCATCTTCAGCCCCTTCCCCCATATCCTCAAAATTTACAATAAAATATCCTTCTGACCGCAACATCTGTATATATTTTGTATCAGTATCAAGAATATCATTTATAATAATATGTGGTCGAATTTCACTCAGGATTGCAAACAGCTCTGTTTCATCAGAAAAAAGGGTTATAGGATATGAATATTCACGCACCTTCTGTATGCCAAGCTCTCTTGATTTGTCCATTAAAAACAAGATATCATGATGAAAGATCAATCTGTTGGCAAGTGTTAGTGCACGGTAAATGTGACCCAATCCTATATCGTGATCACCATCAACCCTAAAAACAATAGTTCTTCGCTTAAGCAGATTTTCAGCAATCGTCCAATCCTGATATGTATCTATATCCAGTGCCTCTTCCTCAGGAAGTTCAAATAGTGATATATTATCTCCAATTCTAGTGCTCTCTGAGATAACAGCTCTTTTTGTGATTAAAACAGCTCCAGTCTCCCGATAGATTGGATCTAAATATTGTCTGTTTTTCCTTTCTTTATATAGAGGAGTAAACCGATCTTCCTTTTTTGCCCAGTATAGATGATTATCTGCTTTGACGCTTATGAGAGTATCATAACTACCCTTAATCATCTTTTCAATCATTTTATCGAGAGTTGTTGTTTGTAACAAAGGTGAGGTTGGTTGTATTGTCACAACATAATCATATTGTATACCCTTATTACTCTCAACAGCAGTTAATGCATGATAGATAACTGGATCCAAAGGCACATGATCTTCAGCTAATGCATGAGGCCTGAAGATAACTTCAGGTCCATATAATCGGGCTATCTCAGCTATCTCCTCGTCATCAGTTGATACAAAAACATTGTCGATATATTGGGATTTTAGAGCTGTATCAATAGCGTAAGCAATTAAGGGTTTGTCTGAGAGAAGTTTGATATTTTTTCTCGGAATCCCTTTACTACCACCTCTCGCTGGTATTATAGCTATAATTTTTAAATCTTTATGCAAAGTCATTTAATCACTATACTTGCACCATACACATTTGTCTTGATGCACTCCATCGGATTATACTCTGCGACCGGCACCTGCTTTAAGGCGGCGGCATGGATCACATAATCCACATCCCGCATCGCCATCGTCAGGCGGTCTCGGTCGCGGACATCGCCGATGAAATAGCGCATGCATTTCTGGTCGAAGACCTGACTCATCTCAAACTGCTTCAGCTCATCGCGGGAGAAGATGATCACTTTCTTTGGATCATACCGCTCAAGGATAGTCCTGGTGAACTGCTTGCCGAAGGAGCCGGTGCCCCCGGTGATGAGGATTGATTTGTTGGTGAACATGAATAGGACATCCGCTTGTAATCTTTGTTTTATACTTATACTATTGCCTCTCCGCTAAAAAACCTTAAGGGTGAGCCGTCAAAAGATTTATAAAAAATATAATTATAAAAAAGGAATAAAATAGTTTTTACCGTTGTTTTCAGCCAGCTTTTATTTATCGCAGGTATGAACACCATAATCATAATATCAAAAAAAGCCTATAGATTTATGAAAGATGCAGGCTCAAGATTTTTTTAAGGAATATAGGTATATTATCATTGCCCTTGTTGTCCTTGCCCTCTATCTGGCACCATTCTATATCATGGGTGAAGATACACCGACGCTGGTTCATGATAATCTGGATTCAAATGTGATTTTTTTCACTGTTCTCTCCCATAGTGGTCAAACATTTGGTTCAATGGATGCAACCATTCCCCAGATAATGAATGGAATACCACGTAACTCATTTGGATCTGAATTCAATGTAATCCAATGGTTCTATCTTTTTTTTGAACCATATACAGCGTATATCATTAACCTCACCTTGATGCATATTATCGCATTTATTGGGATGTACCTTCTCCTCTCACGACATATCCTAAAGGAAGAAGCAACTCTCATCGTTGTCGGTGTCTCTCTTGCCTTTGCTTTGCTCCCATTCTGGCCTTCAGGTGGGTTGAGTGTGGCAGGCATGCCCCTCCTCCTCTTTGCGTTTCTCAATATTCGAAGTGGTCAATTGAATGCCATTGATTGGGTTATAGTTGGATTGATGCCACTATATTCGAGCTTTGCACTTACAGGATTTTTTGTTCTGGTCGCGTTGTCTGTCTTCTGGTTATATGATCTTATAGTGACGCGAAAACCAAATTTTTATTTTTTCATCGCAATTGGTCTCCTCTGCCTGGTATATTGCCTTGTTGAATACCGTCTATTCATCAGTATGTTTCTTGATACAGGATACATTTCCCACCGTGTGGAGTTTGCTCAGGGTTTTGTTCCACTCGATTTTGGCAGCGCCTTACAACAGAGTGTCAAGAATTTTTTCCTTGGCCAGTATCATGCAGCAAGCCTCCACACCTATTTTATTGGTCTCTGTACTGCAATTGCCTGCCTGATCCTTTTCATTAAGAAAAAGAGGTGCGATCTGTTTTTCATACTGATCGGGTTATGCGTTCTCATTTCACTCTTTTATGGGTTTATAAGCTCAGAGTATTTACTTTTTATACGGAGCTTCCCACTATTTCATGGTTTTAATCTTGGGAGATTTCATTTCCTGCATCCATTGTTGTGGTTCATTATTTTTGCCCTTGCCCTTGCAATCATTCATTCACATCGCCCTCATGGAAAGCAGATTGCTAGTATTCTTCTTATTCTCCAGATTACCTTTTTATTCACTTGTGCATATGTGGCTATCGGAGGAGAGTATCAATATGGAGGTCCCGTTCTGTTTTTAACAAGTCAATATAGCTGGGAAGAATTTTACTCCCCGGGACTCTTCAGTGAGATTGATGAAACCATATCTCTTCCAAAAGACTCATATCGGGTGGTCAGTATTGGTATGCATCCAGCCATATCCCAATATAACGGTTTTTATACACTGGATGGATATCAGGCAAACTATCCATTAGAGTACAAGCATTCATTCCGAAGAATAATAGAGAAAGAGCTGGATAAAAGTGAGAAGTTTCAGGAGTACTTCGACTATTGGGGATCCCGCTGCTATGTTTTTTCAAGTGAGCTTGAAGATAATCATTCTATGAATACCAAGGATAACCCAAGGAGGATTGAAAACCTTGAAATCAATTCTGATGCCTTGTATGAAATGGGAGGACGTTACGTATTCTCTGCCGTAGAAATTCTCAACTGCCAGGAAAATAACCTTGTTTTGCTCGATGTATTTGAAAGAGAGGATTCTCCTTGGAGGATATGGGTGTATTCTGTCAAACCAAGCTGATATGTGATCATTTTGGCATTAAGAGAAGAGATACGTCTTCCATCCCCTTAATCCAATCTCTCACACATTAAACACCACCACCCCAACCACAATCAACCCAATCCCAACAAGCATCCTCCCTGAAACCTCCTCTTTCAGAAAACCCCATGACAGCCCCGCCACCACCACAAAGTTGAGCGATGCGATGGCATAGAAGAGCTTCAGCGGAACGACCTGTAAGGCAATGACTCCAATTATCGTGGTGAGGAGCAACAGGCAATACGCGCTGATGGTATGTGGATTCAGATAGGCAGAAAGGAAACTCTCTCCTCCACCACAACCATTCCCCGCCCCCCTTTTCAGAAGCACCTGGCTGATGCCGGTGAGAAGCACCGCGAGTAAGACAAGGCCTAGGGAGAAGAGCATAGAAGACCCCCATTTTTCGATGAAGCCACGGCTATCCCTACCGATATGATAAGCAGTCCGATGACGTTTGCCACCGTAATCCCTTCATGGAACAGGAGTGCCGATGCGACAAGTATGATAAAGTTGAAGAGGCTCATGAACGGATACGCAAAGGAGAGCGGGAAATGAATGAGTGCCTGTTGCCAGACGATGGCCTGGAGTAGCATACAGACGAGGCCAAGGATATAGAAGGTGTTGGTCACAATGCCGATGAGGGAAGGAGCCTGAAGCGAGAGAGCGGCATATTTTCCAAAGATGCCTCCAGCAGACTGAAAGAGTATGGCGAGGATGATAAAGGAAAAATAGTGGGTTTTCATTCTATCAGAGTTCCATTTCGCTGATGACGTATTGTTGGCCGTAGGAGACTTCTGTTAAAATACGGCGAAGATATTCCCCAATGATCGCGATTGAAAATAGGATCATTCCCCCGATGAATGTGAGGGCAACCATTGTAGAAGTCCAACCCATGAGACCATATGTTGGATCAGCCATGTATCGCACGAGGATATATGCGCCATAACAAAAACTGATGAGACTGACAATCACACCAAAAATACCGACAAATAGCAGGGGCAAAACAGAATAATTGATGATAAGATTGAGTGAAAGAGCAAGGTATTTCCCGAGATTGTAGTTAGATTTTCCGACCATCCGGGGATGATGGATCACTTCAGTATTTACGATCTTATTGGCCGGAACACTATTTCTTACGAGCGCAGGTAAAAAAACGTAGGACGATTTGATACTGACCATATTTTTCACAACATCGGAGGTGAATATAGCAAAACTGGAAATAAAAACGGTATTTGGGATATCAAGGATTCGGTGAACAAATGTCTGGAACCGCCTGCTAAAAAAATTTTCAATCCGGCTGTGTTGCTTCATTCCATATCGTCCATATACCACCGTGTACCCTTCCTGTATCTTATTGATCAATTTCGGAATTTCCTCGGGAGGATTCTGGAGATCGTCATCCATGGTGATGATATAATCTCCCCTGGCATAATTGAGCCCGCAGAGAACAGCATTGTGCTGACCGAAATTCTTCTGAAGATGGATAATTTTTACATTCATGTTTTCCTGATGAATCCTCTCCAAAACCTGCCAGCTATTGTCTGAACTGCAATCATCTATGAAAACTATTTCGTATTCTCCGGATATATTTGAGAATGTCGCTGAAATTCTATCAGTTAACTCGACTAAGGTATTTTCACTGTTATAAACGGGAATTACCACTGAAAATGATTGGTCCGCCATCATGTTCCTCTTTCAGGAGTATCTTCGGTTGTTTTCGGAATCCCTTTTTGAATCAATATCTCCCAGCCTCCAACAAAACGCCATCTGTTACCAAGGACATACCAGGGAGTCTTACATAAATATGCAATAAGTGTCCGTCTGAAATGCTTTGAGAAGGTAGTTTCTACTATTGAGGGTCTTGAATATAGGATATTGAATCCATTTTTGAGATCAAATGTATCTAACACATTGTCCCAGAATTTCTGTCCCAGATCATGGATATGCCCCGGGTAAGTGAAGTCGGAATCAATCTTCAGCTTTTTTAATAGTAGGATTATCGGCATCACATAAGGACTCCTAAAATATATAAGCCCGTGTTCGTTTAACAACTCAAACAAACAGGTAATTTCAGTTCTAGGTGTTGGGAGATGTTCAATTATTGCCGATGCGATTATGATGTCGAATTTTTGATCCTTCACTTCAGATAACGCAGAACAATTATTAATAACGAGATTTGGAATATCATCAATAAGTGCACTTTGTTCATAATCTACAATTAATACTTTTACCTCCGGAATACCAAAATCGAGATATCGTTTTGCTAATTCTATAGATATTGTTCCAATTCCACCACCATAATAAAGTATTGAGAGTGTCTTTTTCCCGTTGGTCAGGTATTTACGTGTCTGATCGAATAAATGTCTTCCAAATCTTTTTGGATCATCAAAAGTGATTTTTGTATCATTTGATTCATAAAATGAACTATAATAAAGGTCCAATG
>LDZU01008753.1_pt1 | contig 20797 bp, 19 predicted proteins | sample 615531 | NCBI WGS metagenome assembly LDZU01 (sample SAMN03408293, study PRJNA278302) | terrestrial metagenome | isolation source: oil reservoir sample SB2 | place: USA: Alaska, North Slope, Schrader Bluff formation | collected 2011-09 | reverse complement strand
ACAAATAGTACACGATGTTATGCTATAGAATAGTATTAGACAGTACACGATGTTATGCTATAATTTTGGTACACGATGTTATGCTAGTTGTCAAATAGTCGTTAGCTCAAGAAGACACGACGCGCCGTACCTCTACTTTTCTTTTGTAGGGGCACAATGAATTGTGCCCTCTCTGTTTTACTACCTTTTGCTTGCCTTATTAAGCAAGTATCTATTAAAATGGGAATTACGGAAAAAAGAAATTCCTACACAATTAAATTATAATATCGCTTTTTATCTTCTCTTTTCTAACTATTCACTATTCACTAACGACTATTCACTAATTAGGTTCCCATTTTCCAGGAAGAAAGATATCTTTCTTGTTCTTTGGTAAGTTTATCAATCTTTATTCCCATTGACTCTAACTTTAATCTTGCAATCTCCTTATCTATGTTCACAGGAACACTATAAACCTTTTTCTGTAAATTCTTGCCTTCTTTCACTAAATATTCAGCCGATAAAGCTTGATTGGCAAAACTCATATCCATCACACTTGCTGGATGCCCCTCAGCAGAAGACAAATTTAGAAGTCTTCCTTCTGCCAAAAGATTTACTTTTTTTCCATTTTTTAAGGTATATTCCTCCACATATTCTTTGACTTTTCTTTTACTTTTTGCCAAACTTTCTAAAGCTTTTATATTTATTTCTACATTAAAATGCCCGGAATTAGCCAAAATTGCCCCATCTTTCATTAAAACAAGCTCTTCATCTGATATTACGTTTATATCTCCGGTAAGAGTTATAAAAATATCTCCTATTTTAGCTGCCTCTTTTACAGGCATAACTTGATAACCATCCATCACTGCCTCTAATGCCTTCATAGGGTCAACTTCGGTAATTATTACCTGAGCTCCCATACCATTGGCTCTCATTGCTAACCCTCGTGCACACCAACCATATCCACAGATAACAAACTTTTGACCAGCGATTAAAATATTAGTAGCTCTTAACAAACCATCGATAGTACTTTGCCCGGTGCCATATCTATTATCGAAAAGATATTTGGTCTGGGCATCATTTACGGCAATAATCGGATACCCTAAGGCTCTATCTTTCTCCATACTTCTTAATCGAATAACCCCGGTAGTGGTCTCTTCAGTGCCAGCGATGATATTTCTAATTAGTTCTTTTTTTTGAGAATGAATAGTCGATACCAGATCGGCTCCATCATCCATAGTAATATTGGGCCCATAATTTAATACTTCCTCAATATGGTGATAATAAGTATCTTTATCTTCTCCCTTGATTGCAAAAACCGGAATTCTAAAATCATTAACTAAAGAAGCAGCAACATCATCCTGAGTACTTAAAGGGTTGGAAGCACACAGAAATACTTCAGCCCCTCCCTCTTTTAAAGTTATTGCTAAATTAGCTGTCTCTGTAGTTGTATGAAGACAAGCTGCTATCTTAATCCCTCTTAGAGGTTTTTCCTTATTAAATCTTTTTTTTATAATGGAAAGAACTGGCATCTGTTTCTCTGCCCACTTAATTCTTTCTTTCCCCTTTTTAGCCAAGTTAATGTCCTTTATTTCATAATTCATTCTTTTTACCTCTTTTTTTAATTAATATTTAATGAATAGTATTCGAGTGTAGAGTGTAAAGTTGGCAGTGGCTTGATTTATCAAGCCCGCTATTAAAATTATCAAGATAATTCGGGTCGAATAAATTCGACTCCTATATTAAAAGTAAAATTTTATACAAAAAAGTTTTGAGTTTCAAGATTGTCAGGGGAGCGAACTCCCCGCAAAACCTCTCTCTATCTACTTTTTGCTTCATTTCGGTTTTATATAAAACTTTTCCTGACAATCTTGTTAGAATATATTGTTTTTTTAAAAAGTATTCATTTTAGAGTATCGGAATTTTTGAAATTCCGATACCCTTAATTATGGTTTTTCACTTTTAGTTTCTACTTTTTAGTTTGATTAAGACAAATTTTTATAATTTTATACTATACGCTAAACGCTACCATCTCTACGCTATCCACTTCATACTATATACTACGTACTACATACTATATGCTGATCACACTATTCACTATCGACTAATTTAATTGGCAAATTGGAGAATTGGAGAATCGGTTAATCAAATATAAGGATTTGTCCTTCTTTCCTCACCTATAGTGGAATCAGGACCATGTCCAGGATAAATTATTTTATCATCACTTAATACTAGCAATTTTTCTTTAATCGATTTTTGTAAATCCTGGTAAGAACCACCCGGTAAATCAGTTCTACCCACCCCACCTGCAAATAATGTATCACCCGTAAAAACAATGTTATTGAGAATAAGGCAAATACCTCCAGGAGTATGGCCTGGCGTATGAATTATTATTAACTTTAATTTACCCAAAGATATCTCATCTCCCTCCTCCAAAAAACTATCTGCCGGAGGAGAACATCTTTTATTGCCCATAAAAATAGAAAAATTCTTATTGACATCATTTAACATAGGGGCATCTAATTTATGGATCAATAACATAGCTTTAGTTTTTTCCTTCAATACTTTATTTCCAGCAATATGATCTATATGCCCATGAGTATTTATAATATATTCTAAATTAAAATCATTATCTTGTAAATTTTTTAAGATTAAATCGACCTCTTCTTCCCCTCCTGGGTCAATTACTGCTGCTTTTTTAGTCTTTTTACACGCAATTAGATAACAATTGGTTTCTAATGGTCCTACTACCAATCTTTTTAAGAACATTTCGCCATAATCCTTTCATTAGTTAAATATTTTTTTAAGATTTTTGCTTATTTCTTTTTATTTTTGTATGAAATAATCTTTAATAAAAATCACCTAAAATAGATTTTGTTACTTTACTTATTTTTTTTAACACGTGAGGATAATTAGTAATAATCCCATCAACTCCATACAAAACAAAACGCAATATATCCATATCTTGATTAACTGTCCACACATATATAGTCTTGTCCCTCTGATGTAAATATGAAACAAGCTTTTTTGTTCCCCAAAAATAGTGTGGATTTAATCCATCCAATCTATTAATATAACTTTTGGGAATTATTGGCTTAGCAAAGAGCAGGTTCACTTTAAGTTGAGGATATCTTTCTTTTAACAAAATCGCAGTATCTCTATCAAAACAAGAAAAAAGAATACTATTATATCCAAAGTTCTCTGTCTCTTTAATTAATTTATCTATAATTCCAGGATAAATTCTTTCTCCACCTTTAATCTCAATATTTACAAAAAGTTTCCCTTTTAAAACATTAAGTACTTCACTAAGTAAGGGGATACGCTCATTATAGTATGACCTTATTGTTTCTCCTTTTAAATCCAATACTTCTTTCTTCTTAATTTTTAATTGTCTAAAACCTATTTTTTCTCCCTCAATTCGGGGAAAAATTAACTTTTTTACTTTATCAAATTGTTTACCATCCCAATGTAAATAAAAGCTAATCTTTCTTTTATTAATTTGCTCAAAAATATTAAGATAAAATACATTATTTTGAATTGCTCTTAATTCCATAAAATAAATTTTTTCTTCAGGTAATTTCTTCAATAATTTTTCTTGTTCTCGAGTAAAAAATTCAGAAATATCATATTCTTTTAATTCTTTAAAAGTAAGTTGGTTAATTAAAACTTTTTGTCCGGTTAATCTTTTTAAATCTGTATCATGAATCACTACTAACTGGCCATCCTTAGTAAGATGAACATCCAACTCAACTCCATCTATCCCCAATTCAACTGCTTTTTTAAAACCGGAAAGGCTATTTTCAGGGGCAATTCCTTTGGCTCCTCTATGTCCGATAACAAGGGGTATTTCCATTTTTTTCCTCCTCGAATAAACCATTTTAATTATGTTAATGCTTTTAAAATAACTTTTCGCTATCTAACAAAATTGTAACCGGGCCATCATTATAAATTTTTACCAACATCATTGCTTGGAACTCTCCGGTTTCTACTTTAAGACCATAATTTTTTATACATTTTATAAAGTAATTATATAATTTTACCGCTTTTTCTGGAAGAGCTGCAGAAATAAAGCTCGGACGTCTTCCCTTTTTACAATCCCCATATAAAGTAAATTGAGATATCACTAAAATTTGGCCTTTTATATCTTTAATAGAAAGATTCATTTTCCCCTGTTTATCTTCAAATATTCGTAAATTTGCTATTTTCTCAGCTAAATATTCTGCATCTTTTTCCTGGTCATTCTGTCCTACGCCTAACATGATTACTAAACCTTGCCCTATTCTACCCACTTCTCTATTCTCAATCTCTACTGCTCCCTCTTTTACTCTTTGCACTACTGCCCTCATTCTTATTTCCTCCAAATATTGATAGCCTGCACTAAACACTTTAGGCTAAAAATTTTCTATTCTTTTTATAGACAAAACACTCTTTACTTTTTTTATACTTTTGACTATTTCTTGAAATTGTTTTAAACTACTAACAGAGAAATTAATGTCTATAGTAGCAATCCCCCTTTTATTAGTTATAGCATGTATTGCATTGATTGAGATTTTATAGTTGGAAAAGATCAACATAATATCAGAAACTAAACTTGCTCTATCGTCAGCAATTATCTTTATTTTTACTGGAAAAAATAATTCTTCAGTTTTCAGCCATTCTACTTTTACTAAACGATCTTTGTCAGAAGAGATAATATTAATATTAGAACATCCTATTTTATGTATAGACACTCCTCTTCCTCTAGTAATATAACCAATGATTCTATCGCCAGGTACAGGATTGCAGCATCGGGCAAATCTTACCAGTACTTCATCGATTCCTTCAACTCTTACACCTTGCTCAATTCTTTTTTTTAATTTGACCGGGGGGATTACTGGGGGAATTCTTTCCTGGGGAATTATTTTAGATAAAACCTGATACGGGGTTAGTTTTCCATATCCAATGTTCTCAAACATTGTTTCTAACTCAGAAAAACCTAATTCAATACATATATCATTCAACTTTTTAGTAAGTTCAGCAGAGGATTCTATTCGTAACCTTTCCATTTCTTTTTCAAAAATTTCCCTACCCTTTTGAATATTCTCCTCTCTCATCTCCTTTTTAAACCAGGCCCTGATTTTATTCTTTGCTCCTGATGTTTTAACCACTTTTAACCAATCTCTACTAGGACCTCGACTTAATTTAGAAGTCAATATTTCCACTATATCTCCACTTTTCAACTTATAATCTAATGGTACTATCTTTTTATTAACCTTGGCTCCTACACAACTATGTCCTACATCTGTATGGATGAGATAGGCAAAATCAATCGGGGTAGATCCCGCAGGTAATATTTTTACGTCCCCTTTGGGGGTAAAAGTAAAGACTTCGTCCTGAAAAAGACCAATTTTTAAGTTTTCCATAAATTCTCTCGGATCCTTTAAATCTTTTTGCCATTCTAATATCTGTCTCAACCAGGAAAGTCTTTCTTCAATTTTTTTATCTTTTTTAAAATCCACCTTTTCCTTGTACTTCCAATGAGCAGCTATTCCATATTCAGCAGTACGATGCATGTCCCAAGTACGAATCTGAATCTCTAAAGGCTCTCCCTGCGAAGTGATTACAGTAGTATGTAGAGACTGATACATATTTGATTTAGGCATAGCAATATAATCTTTAAATCGTCCAGGCATAGGTTTCCAAATTGAATGTAATAACCCTAAAACCGCATAACAATCTTTAATAGAATTGCAAATTACCCTGATCGCAACTAAATCATATATCTGGAAAAAATCTTTTTCTCTCTCTTCCATCTTTTTATAAATACTGTATATATTTTTGGGTCGACCCTGGATTTCAGCTTCTATGTTTACCTTTTGCAATTCCTTTTTTATAGATTCTTTTATCGATTCAACATATTTCTCTCTTTCTAATCGATTTTTCGCAATTCTATTAACCACTGCTTTATATTTCATTGGCTCTAAATAACGTAGAGAAAGGTCTTCTAATTCCCACTGAATCCTGGAAATACCTAACCTATTAGCAATAGGAACATATATTTCCAAAGTTTCTCGGGATATTCTTGCCCTTTTAAAAGGAGGAACATATTGCAAAGTCCTCATATTGTTAAGACGGTCTGCTAACTTTATCAGAATAACTCTTACATCTTCAGCCATTGCTAAAAACATCTTACGAAAATTCTCAGCTTGTTGTTCCTCGAGAGTCTTAAAAGAAATCCTGCTTAATTTAGTAACTCCATTAACCAACATTGATATTTCTTCACCAAATTCTTCTTTTATTGTAGCTAATTGGGTAGGGGTATCCTCCAATATATCATGTAAGATTCCGGCTGTAATGGTGATTACATCAAGTTCCAAATCAACTAGTATTTTAGCCACCTCTAAAAGATGTAGAATATAAGGTTCCCCAGAATATCTATTTTGATTCTTGTGAGCCTTTACAGCATATCTATAAGCATTTTTTATTAAGCTTAAATCAGCCTGGGAAGCATATTCAGGTATTTTTTTTAAAATATATTTCATTAAAGTTAATTGAGAAATAATTTACACCTTCTTTATTGATCAAAAGTGAATAGAGCCTAATCAGTATATAGTATTTAGTTGTTACATAACATAGAGCTGGTAGCGTTTAGCGTATAGTTTTAGATTAATAAGATACTTATCCTATACCCAGCTGTTTTTACGAACACATGGTTTTTCAGTATCTTGACTAACAAGTTAGATGGGTCAGACCCCTACATAGACAGTCGAGATGTCTGTCCTATGGAGTATATGTTTTTGCATTCTGATAAGTTTACTCTGCTCTATGTATTTCCAATTAACGACTAATCAATCATACTGTACTATGGAAAAGATATTATATCCTTTCAATTTCTCCCTGGGATTTAAAAATTCGAGTTCGATTATAAAAGAAGCTCCCACAACTTCTCCACCTAATTTTTCAATCAGTTTAAACACCGCTGCAGTAGTACCTCCGGTAGCCAAAAGGTCATCAATCACCATAATTTTATCACCATTATTTATGGCATCTTTATGAATTTCTAAAATATTCTCACCATATTCTAACTGATAAGATACTCTTTCAACTTCACTGGGAAGTTTTTCAGGCTTTCTAATAGGTAAAAATCCTACCCCTAATTGATAAGCAACGGGAGCACCTATAATAAAACCACGGGCTTCTATTCCCGCAATATAATCAATTTGATATTTTTTACAATATTCGATTATTTTATCAATACTATATTTAAAGGCATCTTTATCTTTTAATAGAGTCGTAATATCTTTAAATTGAATGCCCTTTACCGGAAAATCTGGAATATTCCTGATTTTTGTTTTTAAATCTATCACTTTTTATCTGCCTCCTAAAAAATATTTTTTATATCTTTTATATTTAATTGAATATTTTCTAAGCCATTCCATTTGTTCATTTCAATGTTAAAAGCTAAATCTGCTACCTTACTCTCCGAAAATATCTGGTTTCCTCCTTTGTATAATCCAAATCCAATCCCGTCAAATACCTTATTCTTATCCATAATTTTCAGTTTCAGGTGTTCTCTATTTTCGCCAACCACCCTCCAATCTGATATCATATTATTATAACTACAAAAAATAGGTTGAGGATTCCCTAAACCAAATGGTTCTAAGTTATTTATATCTTTAATTAAGCTAAGATTAATATCACTTAATGAAAGTTGAGCATCCACTTCTAATCCAGGAATTAAATCACTTTCTTTAATATAATTTTGAGCTATTTCATTAATTCTTGATTTAAATTTAGAAATTTGATTACAATCTATAGTGATACCCACAGCATATTTGTGCCCACCAAAATTTATTAAAATATCTTTGCAGGTTTCCAGGGCTCGATATAAGTGAAAGCCTTTGGTACTCCGCCCAGACCCTTTTCCGGTTCCGTCTTCTTTAGAAATAACTATGGCAGGCCGATTAAATTCATCTACTAACCTGGAAGCTATTATTCCGATGACGCCCTGGTTCCAGCCTTCCGATGAAAGAACTAATATTTTGTTATTCTCTTCTTCTATTTGCTTAAAAGCAAGCCCTCTTGCTTTTTTTAAAATATTATCACCAATATCTCGTCTGGATTTATTTATTTCATTCAATTTTTTTGCTAAAAATTCAGCTTTGGAAGGAGAATCAACCAACAATGATTCTAAAGCTAATTTAGGGTCACCCAATCTTCCTGCTGCATTTAACCTTGGGGCAAGAGCAAAATTAATCTCTTTAGTATTTAAATCTCCATAATCTACTCCGCTTTCCAACATTAATGCCTTTAAGCCTTCTCTCTTAGTTTGGTTAAGTACTTTTAATCCATGTTTAATTAAAATACGATTTTCATCGAGAAAAGGTACAGAATCAGCAATTGTTCCTAAAACCACGTAATCAAGGAAACTGTATAAATCTTCTTGTCTCTTTTTCAACTTTTCATATAGAGCTTGGGCCACTTTAAAACATACCCCTACTCCAGCTAACTCTTTAAAGGGATAACTTTCATCATACTGGGGGTTTATTATGCTTATTGCAGAAGGTATTTCTTTTTGTGGCTTATGATGGTCAATTATAATAACATCTATACCATAGTTCTCTGCCTTTGCTACCTCATAAACAGAACTAATTCCACAGTCAACAGTGATAATTAATGTAAAATCATTTTGATTAGCCAGGTCTACAACCTTTTCATTCAATCCATATCCTTCTTTGAATCGGTTAGGTAAATAGTAGTATAAATTAGAAGTAAGTTCCTTTAAAATTGAAAATAACAGAGCTGTACTTGTTATACCATCAACATCATAGTCTCCAAAAATTAATATTCTTTCCTCGTTGTTTATCGCTTTTAATATTCTATCAATAGCTTTTTCCATATCCTTAAAAGAATAAGGATCTCTTAAATCTTTGAAATCAGACTTTAAGAATTTTCGAGCACTTGTTAATTCTCTTATCCCCCTATTTATTAATAATTGAGACAAAATTGGAGAAATATTTAACTCTTTTGCTAATGCTATCTGTAATTTTTTATCTTCTTTTAAGATATGCCATTCTATTTTATCTACACTCCCTCCTTGTTTCTCGTATCGCGTATCGCGTATCACGTTTGTTTCCCCCTCACCCCTCTAAACCCTCTCCCTAAAAGGGGAAAGGGAGCAAAGATTCCTCCTCTTTTAATTTTATCTGTCTGCTAAACCCTGGACGCTCTATATCAACCTGCGAGATACGATTCACGAGATACAAGATACGAATTCATCCTGACTTCTGGCTCCTATCTTTCCTTCCTTAAACCAGCTAACCAGGTTACTAACCAACTAACCAATTCTATCCGCTAAATGTTATATGCTAGAATACGAAAATATAATTTTTCTTTTGCTTTTACGTTTTTTAATGTCTAAACAGGCGAAAAATGATGGTTAAAATAATGCTTAGTAAAATACATAAACCTAAAGGGAAGTAAAAAATAAAATTTTTTCTTTGAATTATAATGTCTCCAGGTAACCTCCCAGAAAAAGGTAATTTTCCTGCCAATAAAAATATTGCTCCCATTATAATTAATATTATCCCAAAAAAAAGAAGAGTTTTGCCAAATAGGTTAAATTCTGACATTTTTATCACCTATTTTGTTTTAAAATTATTTTTTACCCTTTTTCTTTGTAGTAATTTTAATCCCCTTTTGCTCTATTTTAAAAATTTTATTCCATTCTAATAGTAGAGGACTGGCAATAAAAATTGAAGAATATGTCCCTGCTACCATCCCCAAAAATAAAGCCAAAGCAAAATCAGAAAGTATATTTCCTCCAAAAAAATATAAGGCTAAAATGGGAAGAATTGTAGTTAGAGCTGTATTAATAGTTCTGGACAAAGATTGATTAACGCTAATATTTATCAAATTTTCAAATGATTCTCTGGTTTTAAGCTTTATATTTTCTCTAAGTCTATCTAAAATTACGATAGTATTATTTAGTGAATATCCCACAATAGTTAGAACTGCTGCTATTATCGAAATAGTTATTTCCTTGTGGAATAAAGAAAAGATACCCAGAACAATTAAGCAGTCATGTAAAAGTGCTATTATTGAAATAATAGAAAATTTAAATTCAAACCTTATAGTAATATATAGAATAATCCCTATAAAGGCAAAAAGTAAGGCATAAATAGCTAACTTTTTTAAATTTTCTCCGATAACCGGCCCTACTGTTTCAACACGTAATATATCTAATTCAGCTAAATTCTCCCTAAAAGATGATAATATTTCCTTTCTTTGCTCTTGATCAATCTTTTCCGTTCTTAATACAAATTCATTTTCCGATAAATTTTGAATAGTACTTCGACTTAAATTAAATTCACCTAAAACATTTCTGACTTCCTCAGTTGAAATTGGTTTATCAAATCTTATCTGGAGTAAAGTACCCCCTGCAAAATCAATCCCATAATCAAATCCTTGAAAAATAATTGAAATTAATCCAATTAGAATGATAACAGAAGAAATAAAATAAGCTATTTTTCTATTCTTTGTAAAATCAAACTTCTTCTCTCCAATCAAATCCATCAAATACATCCTCCTTAACTATATCTATACTAAAGCTTTATAGCTAAACTTATTTGCTACTAATTCCAAAACTATCTTGGTTACTACAATTGCAGTGAACATACTAGCTAAAATACCTATACTTAATGTTACTGCAAATCCTTTAATGGGCCCTGTGCCAAAATAAAATAAAGCAAGAGCTGCAATTAAAGTAGTAACATTGGCATCAAATATAGTGCGGAATGCCTTACTGAAACCGGCGTCAATTGAGGCTCGAAAAGTTTTCTCTAATTTCAATTCCTCTTTTATTCTTTCAAAGATTAGAATATTAGCATCTACCGCCATACCGATGGTGAGGATTATTCCAGCTATTCCAGGTAAAGTCAAGGTTGCCTTTATACCGGCCAAAGCTCCTACTATTAGCAGCATACATACGACCAAGGCAAAATTTGCTATTAATCCAAACCCTTTATAATAAATTAACATAAAGAGTAAAATTAAAATTAATCCAACTATCCCTGCTTTTACCCCTTTAGAAATGGAATCTCTTCCTAAAGTAGGACCTACAGATCTATTCTCTAAAATTTCTACTTGTACAGGTAATGCACCTGCTCGCAAGAGGATAGCCAAATGTTTTGCACTTTCTACGGTAAATTTTCCAGTAATTTGGGCCTTCCCATCAAGAATTGGTTCCTGAACAACAGGAGCAGATATTTCTTTTCCATCTAAAGTAATCGCCAGAATTTTCCCTACATTATTCTTAGTTGCCTCTCCAAATTCTTTAGCTCCAATCTTATCAAACTCAATTAAAACAATAGGACGACCAAATTGATCGAAACTTTCTTTAGCATTTAATAAATGAGCTCCAGTTAGTTGTGTTTCTCCTTTCTCATTTTTAAATTCCAGTAGAGCAGTTTTGCCAATTACTTCCACAGCTGCCTCAGGATCGTCTACCCCGGGTAATTGAACTAAAATGCGTTTTGCTCCCTGTCTTTGAATTACTGGTTCTGAAACACCTAATTGGTCGATTCGATTTCTTATAATCTCCAAAACTCTATTTACAGAATCGCTATCTACAGGGGCATTTGGAGTGTCTACACACTCTAAAATAATATGAGAACCTCCTTGTAAATCTAATCCCAAATTTATCTTTTCATTTAGAGGAAACGATAATATAATTGCAATAAAAATTACTACAAAGATGCTGGTGACCCTCAATGTTTTAGTCCAATTCATATAAAAATCCTCTCTTTCTAATTTTTTCCTATCTTTTTGTCTTTAAATAATTTAAAATCCCGTTTATTAACTTAATAATTATAATATTTTAACATTTTCTTTGTCAACGATAAGAACAACTAAGATGTTAATATACAAAAATATAAAGGCAGGTATAATAAAATGAATACCTGCCTCTCTATTATTGGGGTTATATATGTCTCTATATACTTTTTCCCCTTTTTAGATTATTTTTTTATTTTTCTCGTTTTACCCCAATAGCACTGCGGGTAGTATTTATCATTACATCCTTGGCAATTTCTAAAGTTAAAGTTTCGCCCTTGATATCTCTAATTATGCCATATATACCCCCAATGGTAATCACTTTGTCTCCCTTTTGTAAACTATCCAGCATTAATTTATGTTTTTTCTGTTTTTGTTGTTGAGGACGAATAAGTATGAAATAAAATATACCAAATATAATAATCAAAGGTAAAAATTGTTGAAGAGATTCCATTTTTATTTATCACGCCTTTCTTTTTTTATTTTAAAAAATATCGTTTAAATTATACACAATTTAATTTTATTTGGCAAATTATTTTTATATTTTTCCAACACGAAACCCGCCGATACACAATACATGATAACAGTATATTCTGTCTTCCAGCTACTTTTAATGTTATTTAACTCAAAAAATTGGTAAGGGATTCTTCTTTAAATTCTAATAATCTATCTTCTAATAACGCTAATCTTATATTTTTCATTAAATTAGACATAAAATAAAGATTATGGATAGTCCCCAGAATTGAACCAAGCATTTCCTTAGAAGTATATAAATGACGGAGATAGGCTTTAGTGAAATTCTGACAGGTATAACACTGGCATTTATCATCTAAGGGAGTGAAATCATTTTTGTATTTAGCATTGGTTATGGTTAATTTACCAGAAGAGGTAAACAAAGAACCGTTTCTTCCATTTCTAGTAGGGAGAACACAATCAAACATATCAATCCCCCTTACAACTCCTTCTAATATACTCTGCGGAGCTCCTACCCCCATTAAATATCGAGGTTTACTGATTGGCAAACAAGGTACTGTATAATCCAAAACTTCATACATTAAAGATTTTGGTTCGCCTACACTTAATCCTCCTATGGCATAACCCGGAAAGTCTAATTCTACTAATTTATTAGCATTCTCAATCCTTAAATCTTTAAAGGTGCCTCCCTGAACAATTCCAAATAAACTCTGATTAGTGCTATGATGTGCTTCTTTGCATCTCTTTGCCCATTGAATAGTCCTTCGAGCAGCAATTTCTACCTGATATTTCCCCGAAGGGTAAGGAGTACATTCATCAAAAGCCATTGCGATATCAGAACCCAAGGCCATCTGGATTTCCATAGCCTTTTCAGGATTTATAAAATGCCTTGAACCATCAATATGAGAATTAAAAAATACTCCATCATCATCTACTTTATTTAACTCCCCTAAACTAAAAATCTGAAACCCACCACTATCAGTTAATATGGTCCCTCTCCAGCCCATAAACTTATGCAATCCACCAGCTTGAGCAATCAAATTATATCCGGGCCTTAAATATAGATGATAAGAATTACTCAGGATAATCTTAATTCCCAGCCTTTCTAATTCTTGAGGAGTCATAGCTTTAACTGTTGCTTGAGTACCTACTGGCATAAATACTGGAGTTTCAATTGCCCCATGAGGAGTAAATAACTTCCCTAATCTTGCATTTGTATTCTTACATTCCTTAATAATTTCAAATTTAATAGACAAATGTATATAACCTCTTAATTCACATTTTTAAATTATGCGAATATTGTATTTCGTATATCACATATAGTAAAGATGGTAATACGGTTAGCCAGTTTGCCGCTTACCCAGTCAAAGAATTAAAATCGACTTTCTTAACTATGTAACTGGTAAACAGGGTAACTGGGTAACTAATACGCGATACTATATACTAACAATTATACAATCATCATCGAATCTCCAAAGCTATAAAATCTATATTTTTCTCTTATTGCCTCTTGATATGCTTTAAAAATAAAATCCTTTCCGGCAAAAGCAGCTGAAAGCAATAAAGGGGTTGATTGAGGAAGATGAAAATTAGTAATTAACACATCTACTATTCTAAATTTATAACCAGGGTAAATAAACATATTAGTCCAATTATTACCAATTAAAATTCCATCTTTATTAAAATTAACAGCAGACTCTAAAGTACGAGTTGTGCTAGTTCCAACCGAAATAACTCGTCTCTTTTCACTACGAGCACAATTAATCTTTTGTGCAACATCTGGGGAGATAGAATAAAATTCTGAAGACATTTTATGCTTTTCTATTTCAGAAACTCTTATAGGTTCAAAAGTTCCTCGACCAACATGAAGAGTTATATAAACTATTTCTATACCTTTGTTCTTAAGTTCTTTTAATAAAGGTTTAGTAAAATGAAAACCAGCGGTGGGAGCAGCAATTGAACCATCTTGAACCGCAAAAACCGTTTGATAATCATCCCTTTCCTTCAATTCTTCTTTGATATAAGGAGGAGTAGGCATCTTTCCAATTTTTTTTAATATTTCTTTAAAGTCACCAGCAAAACTAAATTCGATAATATAACTACCTTTTTTTTCATCCTTAGCTTTAACTATTCCACTTAATTCATTACCAAAGATTATTTTAGTTCCGTTATAAATGTTTTTGCCAGGCTTAATCAAAATTTCCCAGCATATATCGTTTAAAGATTTAAGCAGTAATATTTCTACTTTTCCTTTAGTTTTTTCTTTAATACCAAAGATCCTGGCGGGTATAACTTTAGTATTGTTTAAAACTAAAAGATCCCCCTCTTTTAGATAATTTCCAATATTTTTAAAAATGTCATGTTTAATTTCTTTTTTTAACCTGTGCAAAACCATTAAACGACTGTGATCTCTTGGCTTAATTGGCTTTTGTGCAATAAATCCAGGAGGAAGATAATAATTAAATTCTTCTAATTTCATTTCTAATCCACTTCTGCAATTTCAATATTTTTTAATAATATTTATTCCTTGATAATAATATTTTAATATATCTTGATATTTATAACCTTGAAGAGCCATGCCATAAGCACCCCATTGAGACATTCCCACCCCATGTCCATTACCAGAACCAGAAAACAAAAAACTTAAAGGAACATATAAGGTCTTAACAGTTTCTACCGTGGTTATTTCCTGTTCTTTTTCCTGCTCTTTCTCTTTTTTCTCTTCCTCTCTTCTTTTTTTCATTAATTCTATTAATTCATTAATAGTCCATTCTTTTTTTTGCTCCAAAATCTCTTTTATTGACTCTTTCTGAATTTGCTTCTCTTTAATTACCTCCTTATTTTCTACATTTTTTAAGTCATTTGATTCCTCTCTTGTTGGGTTAATTTTAAAAAGTGTACTTCTAATCAGATCTGGTCCAATCAATTTTCTAAAATCGTTAGCTTTTATATGGATAACTTCATTACTCTCAGAAATAAACGCTAATTTACTCACTCTGCCAGTTTTAGTCTTTTCAACCGGTTCAATTGAAAGCACAGAATTTATTTTATATCCTTGTTTATTTAATTTATCTACCAATTCTTCTTTGGTTATTGAATAAATCCAATTATGATGAGGTGGTGAAACAATTTCTTCATATTTTGACTCTACACTTCTTAGATAAGGAACATATTCCCCCCATACGTTTTCACTATCTTCAGTATATCCTCCACTGTCAGAATGATATACAGCATTAATTGGTTCTCCTTTATAAACCATAATCAATCCTCTGGTCTCATCAACTGCTCTATTAGTTAATGGATCTTCATGGTTTACCCCGCCATAGGCTTGACTATTGGTAGAAGCACAAATATTATAACCTTTATCAATATATTTATTCATATTAAAGATAGCAAAAGTTCGGGCAGCAATTGCTTGAGCCTTTAAAACCTCTATGGGCCAGCGCGGGGATATTTCTTTTTTCATAACTCCATAAAGGTACTCTTCAATTCCTATTACATTAATTACATCCAACTTTTTATAATCTTTATTAATAACTACCTCGATATTCCCCCTATACCTATACTTTTGACCCTTAATAATGACTATAATTTTTGTATCTCCTACTGGAACAATATTTAATAATCCAGAGTAAACTCCTATCCCCAGTACTTCTATTCCTTTTTTATGTGGTAATATCTTAATAATCTTATTTTTTTCTTCACTTATGAGTCCTTTTGTTTTTAGATTATAAATCTTAAAAGGGCCATCTCCGCTAATATTAACTTCATCTTGATTTAAAAAAATTCCTACTCGAAGTATAGGCTGTTTTTCTGCTGCTAACATACTATTAGAAAATACAAGCAGTAAAAAAATACAAATTCCTAAAAATAAAAAAATTTTTTTTGTCTTTCCTCTATCTATTTTTCTCAACTAATTTATCTCCTCTTTCAATTCTTCGTTCGTGTTTCTTTCTTAAAATATCTTATGATGGCATTATAACCGAGATTTTTTTACATTTTTACCTTTATATTTCCCTTTCTTTTTTCTTTCCTCATCACTACACTGCTGTGATACTATACGCAATCCGCTGGACACTCTACGATTGCTTTACTACAACAATTTTCCCTGAACATCCTCTTTTCTTTTCTTGCCAAAATATTTATAAGTTAAATCTGTTGCTACTCTTCCCTTGGGGGTTCGATGAAGAAAGCCCCTTTGTAAAAGATAAGGTTCATATACATCGCTAATAGTATCAGCATCTTCACTGATGGAAGCTGCTAATGTTTGCAGTCCTACAGGCCCACCTGAAAATTTTTCTATTATAGTCAGTAGTAATTTTTTGTCTACATCACATAAGCCAAAACTATCAATTTCCATCATCTTTAAGCCAAAATCAGCAATTTCTTTAGTAATAACACCTTGACCTTTTATTTGGGCATAATCACGAAGCCTTCGTAATAGTCTATTGGCAATACGAGGAGTTCCTCTTGACCTCTCTGCGATTTTCTTGGCTGCTTCTTTGGTTATTCCAACTTTTAAAATTTGAGAAGATCTCATCACTATCTGCTCTAATTCATTTTCTTGATAGTAACCAACTCGAGTTATAACCCCGAAACGACTTCTTAAAGGCGAGGTAATTAATCCTGTACGAGTAGTTGCTCCGATAAGAGTAAATTTTGGTAAGCTTATACGAATAGAACGCGCGCTCGGACCTTTACCAATTAAAATGTCTAATTCGAAATCTTCCATGGCTGGATATAATATTTCCTCTACTGCCCGATTCAATCGGTGAATCTCATCTATAAATAAAACATCATTCTCTTGTAGATTGGTAATTATTGCTGCTAAATCTCCTGCTCTTTCTATTACTGGTCCAGAAGTCATCTTAATATTTACCCCCATTTCATTGGATATTATATAAGCTAAGGTAGTTTTTCCTAAACCTGGGGGGCCATATAAAAGAATATGATCAATAGGTTCCTTTCTTTTTCGCGCAGCACTGATGTAAATTTTAAAATTCTTTCTAATATTTTCCTGACCAATAAATTCTGTAAATAATTTTGGCCTTAAATTTATATCTAAATCTGGTTCTTCTTTTCTCAACCCTAAATCAATAGTTTTTTCTTTTTTAAATTCCATTAAATTTCTCCATTAAAGTTTATAATAAAATCTACTAGAATGATTATAATAGTCCATACATAAAACTATTAATGACTAAAATTCATCTAATAATTTTTAAAGATTCTTTAATTAGTTCTTCAAGAGTTAATTCCCGATTAATTTTTTCTTGAGTTTTTTCCACCGCCATTTTTGCTTTTTTATAAGTATAACCCAATGCTTTAAGGGCATCTATAGCATCGTCTATAATCCCTGGTTTATATTTTTTTTCTAGACCTACCTCAAAAAGAGTGGTCTTACTTATCTTTTCCTTTAGTTCTAATACAATTTTTTTTGCTAACTTATTACCAACTCCAGCTATCGTAGTAATTGAATCCAAATCTTCTTGTAAAATTGCTTTTTTAAAATCATCGGGAGTCATTTTGGATAGAATACTCAAACCCACTTTTGGACCAATACCTGGTGTACTAATTAGTAATTCAAAAAAATTTTCTTCCTCCTTAGTAAAAAATCCATAAAGCATTATTTTATCTTCTCTTAAATATAGATAAGTATAAATTTTAGTTTTATCACCGACTTTTATAGGAAGATTATTATAGGTGGGAATATTAATTTGATAGCCTATATTGCCTATGTTTAATATAAGATAATTTATTCCGACTGTATCAACTATTCCTTCCAGAAAAGATATCAAATTTAGACCTCCCATAATAATAGTTAGCTGGTTTGGTGCTAATTATTCAACTAATTAACCAAGTGACTAACTAACCAACTAACTAATTCTTAGTGATATACGATTTATGAAATACGATAAATAAATTTGATTCCTGATTTTAGTTTTCTACTCTCTTAACACGATACGCAATACGCGATACTCGATACTTATTTAATACTTAGTATGCACATGACATATTGCTACAGCTAAAGCATCTGCGGCATGGTCAGGGCGAGGAATTTCGGGTAAATTGAGCAGGATTTTAACCATTGATTGAACCTGGAACTTATCTGCTCTTCCATTTCCTACAGTTGCCTGCTTGACCTGTAGGGGAGTATATTCATAAAGCTCTAACCCGATTAAGGAAACGGTTAAAGCTACCGCACCACTCACTTTGCTCACCATAAGTGCAGTCCGAGTATTTTTATTAAAAAATATCTCTTCTATAACCACTTCATGGGGTTTATGTTTTTCAATAATTTCCTTTAGCCCATAATATATCTTTTCTAATCGAACCTTAAAGGTGTCTTTTTTATCAGTAGTTATGCAACCATAATCAATTAGAACAATTTCTTTCTTCTCATACTGAATTAGACCATACCCAATATGGGTAAGCCCAGGATCAATACCTAATATAATCACGATTTGTTCCTACTTGTTGATATTTCTTCCATAATTTTGTCATCTATATTAAAGTTAGCATAAACTTTTTGTACATCATCATGATCTTCTAATTGTTCCATTAAGTTAAGCATTTGCATCGCTTTTTTACCCTCTAAATCTATTGTAGTTTTAGGAATTAAAGTAATTTCTTTTAGTAAACAATCGATATTATGTTCTTTTAACAAATTATCAAAACTTTCATAATTTTCAGGTATGGTAATCACTTCAATATTTTGTTTATCAGTTCGCACATCTTCAGCTTCAGCTTCAAGAGCTAAATCAATAATTTTTTCTTCATCTATTGCTTCTTTTTCAAAGATAAAATAACCTCTTTTATCAAACATCCATGCAACGCAACCATTCTCGCCTAAATTACCACCGTTCCTGGAAAATATTTTTCTGATTTCTGGGGTTGTTCGATTTTTATTATCAGTTAAGGCTTCTACCAAAACTGCCACCCCTCCTGGACCGTAACCTTCATACACTACTTCTTCATAAGATACTCCTGCAATTTCACCAGTTCCTCTTTTAATCGCTCTTTCAATATTTTCATTAGGCATATTATTTTCTTTTGCTAATTGGATAGCAGTTTTTAGTCTCACATTAGTTTCAGGGTCTCCTCCTCCTGAACGAGCAGCAACAGTTATTAGTCTAATTAATTTAGTAAACAATTTACCCCTTTGAGCATCCATTTTACCTTTCTTTCTCTTAATTGTGCTCCATTTTGAATGACCAGACATAATTTATTTCTCCTTGAATATAAAATTAATAAAACTTTAATTGCGATTAATTTTAAATAATTTTAGCATATTAAAAGAGTAGTTTCAATAATATAGTATCGCGTATTGCGTATCGAGTATCGCCTGAAGAAAAAGAATTAGAGAAAAAAATAAAAACCATCCACCCCTAGACCAGATCAGACTTTCACTGTTAAAACAGGTAACAAACTCCCCAAAAACCCCTCTACGCCTTTTGTTAATTCTTTTCGTTTTATGTTTTACCATTCCTGCTTCTGACAAACTTGTTAGAATCCATTCCTTATTCAGAAAAGAATTTATTTTAGAGCATCGGAATTTTTTTGAAATACCGATGCTCTAAAATAAAAGATATGCAGTATATTTATTTAAAAGGTAGGTTTTTCAGGAATAGTTCGTTTATGTGCACTTTTATTTATTTTGTCTTGAATTTTTTTTTCTATCATTTTATTGTTTAATTTTCCAGTTCTCAAATATTCATCTATCTGTTTGTAACTTATTCCTATTTCTGCCTCATCGGTTTGACCTTCCCAAAGGCCAGCAGAAGGGGGTTTTTGGATAATTTCTTGAGGTATTTCTAAATATTCTGCTAATTCTACAACCTGACTCTTTAGTAAATTACCTAAGGGTAAAATATCTACTCCTCCATCACCATACTTGGTAAAATATCCAATTGTTAACTCACTTTTATTTCCCGTTCCCACAACTATATAATTTAATTTATTAGCAAAATAATATAAAGTTATCATTCTTAATCGGGGTTTTATGTTTGCCTTTTCTAATTTAAAATTTATATTTTTTTCCTCGCCATCTAATAAAGATATAAATGAATCATAAATTTTTGATAAATCAATTATTTTATAATAAATATCATATTTTTCAGCAAAACTTACTGCATCTTCAATATCTTTACTTATACTGTGACAGGGCATAATTAAGGCTAAAGTATTATCAGGAAACACTTTTTTACATAGGATTGCTACCACGGCAGAATCAATGCCTCCACTTAGTCCTATTACCACTCCTTTAGCTTTTGCACTAATCACCTTATTTTCTATCCAATTACTTAATTTTTGCGTTAAAGTTTTCATAAATTGAACTCCTCTATAATTCCCCAATAAATCAATTCACCAATTTACCAATTAATTAGTCGTCAGTGTATCGTATTGCGTTAAAAAAATCATAATTCAGAAACGGAGATGTGATGCATCGTCTCCTTTGTATATTAAATGGTACTATTTTCTTAAAACCAGATGCGAATTTGTTCGGGGGCAAACTGGTCACCCAGAAACACCTTACTTA
>LDZU01000066.1_pt1 | contig 20868 bp, 23 predicted proteins | sample 615531 | NCBI WGS metagenome assembly LDZU01 (sample SAMN03408293, study PRJNA278302) | terrestrial metagenome | isolation source: oil reservoir sample SB2 | place: USA: Alaska, North Slope, Schrader Bluff formation | collected 2011-09 | reverse complement strand
CCCCTCTCCTGATTTCACCAAGATGGAATAGCCCTTAAATCGGTATAAATTGGATTAAACATTGAAATAAGGTATTCAGTCAAAAACATTGAACGGGAGATCACGGCCACGTCGCAAAGCTGGCGGATCGGTTCGGGCTTTCGTCGGAGACCGCACGGGCCGTTCTGGCGGCGGCGGTTTGGGAGAGGAGGCCTTACGGGGCCAGTGGCCGGGCGTTCTGGTTCCGGCCCTGAGACTATTTTTATTTGATTTTCAAATTAATCTCTCAGATCGTTTTAAGGCCCTTTTCTTGGCGTGGGCGGGTGATTATACCTTTTGTTAAACGATCCGTTAAACTCGGCATAGATATTTAACCCATCGTTTAACAATTAGTTAAACATGTCATTTTTAGGGGTCAAGATCTCAGAGGAGCTGGAGACCCTGATCGACGAAGAGGTTAAACGCTCCAACAAGTCCAAAAGCGATATCGTGAGGGATGCGTTAAACCAATATTTTAACGTCGCGATCCCTGAAGGTACGAGCCTAATCGTATTAGATAAAAATAAGCTTATAAATCTGATTGACAGCCGGCTGGGGGTTAAACGGGAGGTTAAACAAAAAGGTTTAACGGTTAAACCAGAGGTTAAATCTGAGGTTAAACAGGGTCTAGAAGTTAAACCCGAAATTAAACCAAACATTAAACCGGTTAAACAAGATGTTAAACCAGAGGTTAAACCCACAATTCAGAGGCTATCCGAGGACACAGCGACACAGGAACGGATCAAAGAGCTGTGGAGGGCCGGAGAGCGGAACCGACAAGCGATAGCTCAGCAGGTAGGATACAAGAACCGAACCGTCCAGCAGTACATCAGAGACTGCCTGGATAGCGGCGAGCTGGAGAAGTAGCGGCGGCTGGAGTGGTAGAATAACCCCGTCGGCTAGTTATGTGACTATCTCCGAAAGATATATATGGGATAGTCACATAACCACTTACCATGAAGAGCATTCACCGAACCGCCAGCGGTCGGAAAGCAAAGGAGCTGAGAGCAGAGGCGCGGGCCTGGAGAAACGAGGCCCGAAAGATCAGGGCGGCGGCTCCCATGCTGGAGCCAGCGGCGAGGCTGCGCGAGGAGGAGGCCCAAAGGCTGGAGGGTGAAGCCCTGGAGGCCCTGAAGGAGGCCAGGCTGGAGGCGGTGACGATCTACCTCGGCGACGTGGAGAAGACCACGGCGAAGGGGACAAAGACCTACCGATACTATTTCGCGTCCTGGAAGGTGGGGGATAGGGTCGTTAACAAGTACATCGGCTCCCCCCGGAAGATGACCCCGGAGGAGGCGACGGCGAAGGCCCGGGAATTAAAGAGGCAGGATCTTGGTCTTCGACCTGAAGGGGAGAATTGAGAAGAAAAGCTAAAGCTCGATGCCTATATCTCTTGCAAACGCTCTGAATGGGATAGGCTCAGAATCGTCTCTACAACCAGTGTTGATCCCATCGATTTCTTTATCACTTAGCCCAGCTACAAAACTGTCTAAGTACTCTATTTCATCTGACACCATCAAGATGTAGTTAGGTTTCTTGATATTTAAGTGTTGCAATACGAGCAGATTCACTTCTTATAATCACTTTTCCGGCGTTTTGTAAGATGTATTCTCGTTATCGTGACCGTTTGATTGAAGCTATTTATATTATATTCAACTCTGATCTGAGCGCCTATTCTAAGACGATATCCTGGGGGTTTGGAGCCTTTGATGTGATCGATATCCGTTCCTGATCTCGGCGTATAAGGATCGTCTTCCAATTTAATTATGTGATCAGATATTATTTTAGCGACCTTTTCATCCTTGTCTTTGAGCTTATTCAATGTTTTTTGAGGGCTTTTATTTATCAATATTTCAAATCGTGTTCCCATAATCGCCGCCTCCGCACGCTTCGACGTTTCACGGCATCAAAAATCTTTCGCAGAACTATCAGAGATGAAAGAGAAAAACCGTGGCAAGCTGCCACGGCAACGAAAGAGAAGCGAGAGCGAAAATCAAGCCTAGAAGAGCCAGAACTAAAACCGCCAGAACGACGGGAAGACGACTAACCACGACGCAAACGACATACGACGACCGGGGAAGCGTGTTATTTTTTGCCTACAAATCTTATTCGCCCTCGATGCTGGAGGATAGATCCTCCCCTAATCGACCCCATCCCAGGGTACGGCCCACCTCCGAGGCCGTGGCGAGTCGGGACGGTGGACTCCTCCCTCCCCCTCACCACCGACGACGGCGGCGACGTGGTGAGGACGAGATGGGGCGATAAGCCGAAGGACTCCACCCAGAAGGTCTAACGAGGCTCCTAAGTAGTCCCTGGCGGCTCTCAGGGCTCGCCAGATAGCCTTACGATCAAGCTTCCTATTCTCGGCGGTCTGGAGGACGTGGCGGGCTTCCTGAGTCGTTATCGTGGCTTTCCCGGTGCGGTCCATGTAGGCGAGGATAGCATCCCGCCGGCGGTCGTTCAAGTTGCGAAGGTCATAGCGGAGGGGGTCCGGACCCTCTCCAGCGGGTGATGGGGTGGAGGAGGCCGGGGGCTCGGCGAGGGCTTCAATCATCGCCTCGCCCATCGTGGCGAGATATCCGGGTCGGTCTTCGGGCTGTAGCCCTTCCACTATCCGGGCGTATTTCACAACGTCCTTCTTCTCGGCTTTGCCTCGGGCCGAGTAGGCGGCGGCGCTGGCGTTGTAGATCCTCAGAAAAGCGGCTCTGAGAAGATCGCGTTCGGCTTTCAATGCCTCGATCTCTCGGAGGAGATCGGAAACTTCATATCCTGTTGGGCTGCAATCTTTCATAGTGGTTCATCTCCTGGAGGGTGATGACCTCGGGCCGACTCCAAAGGGTTGTAGCTTAGGAGTTGGCCACAAACTCTATTCTTTCAGTCTATCCATTCTGGATTTACGGTTATACCTTCTGCTTTCATCTTATCCAGTATTGCATCTCTCACCCACGGCGAGAGGGCGCGCATACTTCCAGTTTGGTTAAGGACGTGCTTTTTCAAAGCCGTGGCTGCTTCTGGTTTTAGGTATACTGTGATTGATGAATAGTCTTCTGCAGTCATAGCAATACATTAGTATCTATACTATTTAAACCTTATACCAATAGGCTTATATAGGTTAGGCAGTATATAGGTATGTATGCAAGCTACAACCCAAACAGCAACTAAGGCGGCGGGGCTCCCCGACGGGCTCCACCACAGAAGGGGCGTCGAATACCTGGCGGCGGCGCCCGGGATGGAGCCGGATAAGATCGGCGCGGCGGTGGTCTTCGGCGTCGAAATAGGCTTCTCGGAGGCGACGGGCTTTTTTAAAGAGTCCAAGGGGCGCGGCTACTGGATGACCACGCTTAATGAATGCAGTTGTCCGTCCTTCATGTATCGAGGCGGTCCCTGTAAACACCAAAAGCGATTAGCCGAAGAGCTTCAGAAGAGGGCGGCGGGGCCGTCCCTTCCCGCTGGCGTGGTCCCTCTCTCCTCCGAGGACCTGGAGGCGCGACGGCGACGGATCGCCGAGCGCAACGCGAAGAGAGCCGAGGAGAGGGCGAGGGCTCCGAAGCCCTCCACCTCCCCGCGGGGCTTCAATATGCCCGAGGTGATCGCGTAAAGCCAATCGAGGAGGAGCCACGGGCCCCTCCTCACCCGCTCCGACAGCCCCCGAGAGGGCTATCTCTCGGCAAACCCCTTCCCCCTCTCGGCGGCCGGATATGCGGGCACGAGGCCCTGGCGGTGGGCTGCGATTCCCCGATAGACGCATATCGCCGCAAGCTGGAGGAGAGGGCGGGCGAGCTATGGAACGCGGCGCGGCTGGAGGCGTTGACGGTCTATCTCGGCCCGGTGGAGAAGATCACCGCGAAGGGACCGAAGACCTATGAGTACTATTTCGCGTCCTGGAAGATGGGGGATAAGGTCGTTAACAAGTACATCGGCTCTCCTCGGAAGATGACCCGAGAGGCGGCCACAGCGAAGGCACGTAAACTGAAGGCTGAGGCGCTAGGTCTCTGATCCCTCTTCTGGTTATGTGACCATAATATAACATATATTGCTTTAAGGTCACATAACTAACACCGTAACATTTTTCGGTGACCATGACAGTCCACCACGCCAGAGGAGGGAGATTAAAACGAGACCGAAACCGATTTTGGCTTTGCTGTTGCTGGCCTATCTTTTGCCGATCCTCGCATTAGCGGCTCCAGACGAGGCGAGCGGGATAGTTACCAACGTTGTCGACGGCGACACCTTCGACCTTCGAATCGAGAAGACCGACCCCAGGATTATCTACGAGATCGAGCGGGTGAGGCTGGCGGATGTGGACTCCCCGGAGATGAGCACGCCAGGGGGACCGCCGGCGAAGGTCTTCTCCACCGAGACCCTGTTGGGGAAAAGGGTCTGGCTGGATATCGACGACAGATCGAAGGACGGGCGGGACATGTACGAAAGGATCCTCGCCGTGGTCCACCTGGAAGACCTCAACGGGACCATCAACACCACCCACCCCTTCAATCGGCTTCTGGTAGATGCTGGCTTCGCTGTGGTTAAGGACTTCACCAACAACGAATTCGACCCGGCAACGTGGTGGGCGGTGGAGACAACGGCGGGCGCGTCTGCTGAAAGTATGGGAAACCAACGTCCCTCAATCAATAGCCTGGATACCAATAAAGCCAGCCCACAACCGGCAGGCGAATCAATAATTTTCACTGCTAAAGCCTCTGACTCCGATGGGGACGCTATTTATTATGAGTTCTGGCAAAACGGCCCTGCTACAGGAGGGGTTTGGCGAATTGTCAGAACGTGGGGTGTTTCCAACATTTGGATGAAGACGACTTCATCATCTGACATCGGAAATAATCAGTTCCGAGTTTGGGTTATGGACGGTCAACCAGGCCACGCTGATGGAAGTGATTTTGATGACGAGAAGGTTATCGACTTCAAGATAACGGCACCCGCAACAACGACTTCGACTGGATCAAGTACATCCGGTACATCGAGCGGATTTGGCTCATCTACAACGACCACGACCACCTCAGCCTATGATGGGCCTTTTGTGGGTTCAATAAACAGCGATGTATACCATTACCCATGGTGCGCAAGCGCGAAGCGGATAAAGTCGTCAAATCTGATCACGTTCTCGACCTCAGCAGAGGCTAGGGCTCACGGGTATCGACCGTGTAGTAAATGCCACCCACCTTAATGGGGGCAATTCTATTTTTATTGGTATTCTCATCGTAATGTTCTTGTAATATCATCTTGTAATATCATGTTAAATTTAGCAAAAGGAAGAGTGATTGAGATGATGGTAAAGCTATCCCCTATGTCGGTTTTAGTTGTTTTGGCAGTGTGTTCTTCGGGAGTTTGTGCTGTTCAACCGTTCGAAGAAGACTGGAACATGACTTTTGGGGATGTCAGCGGGTGGTCGATATCGGAGGCAATTGATTGCGGGTATATAATTGTAGGGAGTTCCGATTCATCAACAAATGATAATGATGATATCTACCTGTTGAAAACGGATTCCGATGGGAAAAAAGAGTGGGATAAAATATTTGGTACCAATTATGACGAGTGTGGTTACCTGATCCAGGCGACTAAAGATCGTGGCTACTTTATCGCAGGACGTATGTATGAATTTTTACTTAATGATGCGTGGTTGATAAAGACGAATTCATCGGGATACATGGAATGGAATAAAATGTATGATGCTTTTGACCCCCCTTGGAACGGCGAATTTGTCTCTGAAACAACCGATGGTGGGTTTATTATGGTAGGCGATACCCTACCGACTAGCGAGAAAGGTGATATCGTATTGACGAAGACTGATTCTAAAGGAAATGAGGAATGGGTTAAAATTTTTAGCGTTTCTGGAGATGCGGGGGGGAACTCGATCAAAATAACAAATGATGGTGGATATGTTATCCTTGGCAGCACTGACATGGGGGGGCATTTTGATGATATTCTTTTAATAAAAACTGATGAACGCGGCAATGTGGAATGGACTAAAACATTAGGTAGCATACTGGTCGACGACAGAGGCATCTCAGTTCAACAGACAACCGATGGTGGATATGTTGTAGTAGGTTTCACAGGCAATTACGGCAATTTTGACGTCTATTTGGCAAAAACCAGCTCAAATGGAGATCTCGATTGGTATAGAACCTTTGGAGGATCTGAGAATGATTGGGGATACTCGGTCCAAGAATGTGATGATGGCGGATATATCGTATTAGGGCAGACAAAATCTTATGGGTCTGGGGAAGGAGATATCTATCTGATAAAGACAGACTCAAACGGGATTATGGAATGGAATCAAACCATCGGCGGACCTCTCCAAGATGAAGGACACAAGATCTTGAAAACAAGCGATGGTGGATATATAATATTGGGTTATACCGAATCGTATGGTCTGGACAGTGGAGCGCTCTGGTTGATAAAATTAAGGACTATGTGAAGGCCAGTCGGCTGTGGATGGCATCCATATCTCAGGATTAACGATCATATGCGATCCCCACCTCATCTTTTTCTTGACGACCCTGGATGGGCGCACGATAGTATGTTATTTTAGATTGCAACAAGGTTTATCTACAAAGAACAAGTTATAACAAGTTATCTGTGAGTGGATTCTACCGAACGTCAACCATGTAACGGTCCAGGCGATGAGAGCGGCTGGCAAGCCATGGACTGAGGTTGCAGAGGCGATAGGTCACTCTACAACCGAGGCACGGAGAATCTATGCCCGTGGTTTGGAGATGCCGTTAATCAGCAAAGCCGATCTAAAAACGCTGGAGCGGTACATAGATCTGATAGAACGGGCGGAGGAGATCCACCTGTGGACACCGCTGGGGCCCGAGGTGGCGGAATAAACCCGCCACCACCTATTTTTATTCTACCTCGATTTAAAAAGCTCTACGTGGCTTCTGGAGGGTATCTCTCTGGGGGTCCTGTCCATCGACCGGGCCTGGTGGCCCTCGCCAGGCGAAGCGGTGGTGGGTCCCTTCCTGGCGGTGGGGGCGATCTTCTCCAGCTAGCCCTGTTCATCACCATCTTATGTAACCGATGGGGGCTTCGTGGGTGGATGAGTTACATAAGAAATTCGGGGCTATGCTGGAGCGTAACCTTTCGCCCTCTCCTCATCATCCAAGCCGAGGGCGATGCATGGCGTTTCTGTGGGGGGCCCTCTTTTGGCTGACTACTTCGAGCTGTCAATCACGGGTGTCGGCGACGAGCTTTTCAAATTCACATAGTATCTATTCTCTTCAAGTTGACAACTATGCCCTTCTGGCGTCACGGAATTTCGTACATGGCTGGAGGCCACGACGGGAACCGCTAGCGGGCGACGTGTAAGATTAGTACAATTGGATTAAAATCGATATATAGCACCGCGGCGGATGGAAAAAGAGAGGACCCGGATTTGACAAGATGGCGAATAGTGAGGATGCCCGCCAGGTGCACGTCGCCGGCGGGCGTGTCGTGGGGACGATCTTCGATACGACGGCGGCCACTTGATACTGATGATACAGATAGTTGTGATATTTGTGATAATAAAAAGGCTGGAGCACAGGAGGAGGAGTCTCGCGAATTTGGTTAAAGGAAGACTTTGGCCTCGCCGCTTCCCGATAATGAACAAACTATAAATACGGCAACGGTCCTATAATTACCCGTAGAGATGCCCTGAGGAACGCCACCTCAAGAGGGATGGAAATGAGCACTAAACGATCCGGGGATAGAATCCTCACAGTCTACATGCCAAAAGAGGAGCGGGTTATTTTCGCATCTGCCGCCAAAAATTTGGGCGTGCCCATATCGGCTTTTGGAAGGCTTATTATGAGAATCGGCTACGATCAAGTCCAGCGAGAGCCCTCGCTACTAATCGAGGCGATGAAATGATACGTAAAAGTTGGGTAGTGGCGGACGCCAACCGCCACCGGGCGATCACCTTCGGCCAAACGAATACCCCCATTTGCCTAGGTATTGCGCAGTGTACGATCCGGGGAAGTGATCTACATGACTTTTGGACCTCCAACGCATAAATATCTTACCTTTCGCCAAACGGGCGAAGTAGAGACGACCGCGCATACATGCCCGGGGGAGTGGTCCAGATGGTAGACTCCTCCACCTTGCCTGTCCCTCATCTCAGGGGCAGAGGATGTAGGTTCACGTTAGTCCCTCCGGCTGGCCACAAGTACACCCTGAAAGACGGGACGGTGAAGGTCTACACTGGGAAGGACCCCCAGGGGACGGCCTGGGCCGATGAAGGCGGCTCAAACTACTCAGAGGACGACCAAAAGCTCCAGAAGGCCATCTCCAACGGCTGGAACCATGGCCTCGTCTGCGGGACGGGAGGAGTGGTCGTCTTCGACGGGGACGACGCCGATAGGCTCCAGGAGCTGGGGGTCTTACAGAAGATCCCCGCCACCGTCCAGGTGGAGAGCAGGCCGGGCCACCGCCACCACCATCTCCTATGCCCGGCCTTACAGAAGAAATTCGTCTTCTACGACCCAATCCGTACAGAAGAGAAGACCGACGAGAAGACGGGGAAGGCGACAGTTCAGCGGCTCCACCTCGGGGAGGTACTGGGGCCAGGAGGCCACGCCGTTCTCCCCGGTTCCACTCACCCCTCCGGGACGAAGTACCGTTTAGTGGAGGACGCCCCCGAGGAGATGGCCGAGATCTCACTGGACCAGCTGAAGGAGATCCTCCGGGGGCTGGAGTTCTCTCCCGACCCTGATAAGCGCGTCTCCTTCGAGGCGGCGGCGGGGATCAAGACGACCAGGGAGATGCTGGAAGATGGAGTCCGGGAGACGAAGAAGGCGAGGAGGGGAGATGGCCTCACCTCCCTCTCTGACCAGCTAGAGGTGCAGAAGGTCCTGGCAGCTTACGGCTGGGCGCCGAAGCGGATAGATGACCAGATCCAAGCGAAGGGAGAGCCCCCAGGCCACTCCTCCGAGAGCGGAGACGCCTTCCAGGTGAATCTGAAGACGGGGCAATGGCACTGTAAGCAGTGCGAGGCCGGAGGCGATCTGGCCAGCCTGGTGGCAGTCCTGGAGGGGATCATCCCATGCACTGGCCACGACGACCTCCGGGACGGTGCGATCTTCTCCGAGGTACTGGAGGCATGTGAGAGGAAGGGTCTGATCTCATCGAAAGTGGAGACCGTCTCCACCGAGAAGGCCAAAGATTTCTTGGAGACCGTGAAGGAGGGGCTGAAGGCGGACCCCAAGAAGCTCCAGGATCCCGACGTCCTCCGCGAGATGGCAACCCTCCAAAAAGGCTCCCCCGTAGCCTTCGAGGTCCTCATGGACGAGATCGGGATCAAGACCGACATGAAGGCGGCGCTGAAGAAGGAGCTGGAGCTGGTGGCGGCGCCGAAGAGGACCGAGAACACCGCCGACGACGGCCACGGCTCCGCCCTGGCCACGACGGTGGGTATCGTCCGGTCAGCACTGGAGACGGACCCCATGTCCAGATTCTGTTATGACCAGGTAGGTCAGCCCTTCCTCTACCTGGATGCAAAAGGGCGACATATCCCCATGGCCCTCGACTCCCGAGAGTTTGGAATCTGGGCGACGAAGACGGCCATGGCACTCTACGGTATCCCCCTGGCTAGGAAGACGATAAAAGAGGCAGACCTCTCGATTATGGCGGTGGGGGAGGAGGTCATGGCCCGGAAGGGGCTGGACCTGAGAGTTCACATGGCCCCTAGGGTGAACGTGATAAACGGCTCCCTATGGTACGACCTTGGGACCGAGGACATGATGGGGGTGGAGGTGAACGGCCAGAAGGCGGCCATCAAGCCCCTCCCCCTGGGGCTGGTGAGACACCCCACCGACCTCCCCCAGGTAATGCCCGATCTGGACGCCAGCCCCCTGGAAGTATGGAAGCTGATGGACTTCATGCCGGGGGTCCAGATGGAGGACTTCCTCTTCCTCGTGGCCTGGGCGGTGGCCAGCTTCCTCCCCTACTGGGAGGCAGATGGAGGTACTCGCATCAACCTCCCCCTCCCCCTGGCGGGATTCATCGGGCCCAAAGGCTCCACCAAGACGATTACGGCCAGGTTCCTCCAGAAGCTCCTGGACCCCGACGCCCAGGAGAGCCAGAACATGCCCGATACCCCCAGGGACATGGGGATAGTCCTCCACAACAGCCGAGCCGTCCTATTCGACAATATCACCCGGGTCCATGAGTGGCAGTCCAACGCCCTTTGTGGGGGGGCTACGGGAGGCTCCAACACCAACAGGAAGCTGAGGACCGACTCGGAGGTGGTGGTTCACGACTACAACGCCAGAACCATGTTCACGTCGGTCATCAAGCCCGAGTTTGAGAGCGATGCCGCCGACAGGATACTCTACTTCTACACCCGGGCACTGCCTCCTCACCTGAAGAAGCCCGAGGCCCTCCTCTTCCAGGAGTTCGAAGAGGTGAAGCCCAGGATCTTGGGGGCGATCTTCAAGACCCTGCAGAAGGTGATGGCGATCTACCCCGAGGTCCTCCAGGAGTCGAAGTCCTGGGCGAACCAGGTAAGGATGGCCGATTTTTGCGTTTTAGGGGAATGTTGTGCCCGGATATGGGGGTTTGAGCCTGGGAGTCTGAGGGACGCCTACACCCAGACCCTGATAGGAGACTCGGGCCAGATGGTTCTCGATGATAACGTAGTCCTGGCCCTGAGGAACTGGGTCTGGACATCGCTGGTCCTGAAAGAGGGAGGCCACTGGGAGGGGTTAGTCTCCGAGTTGAAGGAGGCACTTGAGCGGGACCTCCGATCAATACCCCAGGATTGGCCAGCGAAGCCCAACAGGTTCAGCAACCGCCTAAGGAAGGCCCAGGAGGATCTGTCCAGGGCTGGCATATCAATAGACTTCAAGCTGTCGAAACATGGGACGGTGGTGGTAATCGACGCCGTAGGCTCCAGCCCCCTGGGGGCCGGTGGTGACACGGATTTAATCACCACCTCTATCACCACCCGTATAAACGCTATCCGTAAGGCTATTGGTGGTGATGGTGGTGATAGTTGTGATAAATACAGAGATAATAACCGTAAGGACATAGATAACAGTACCACCCCCCTAGAAGGGGGAGAAGGGTCTCCCCGAGGATCTGGCCAAAACTCCGACCATAAGGGAGAACATACCCCCGAAAGTATCACCACCACCACCACCATCACCACCACCGAGGCGGCCGATGGCGATTTAGAGGGTGGTGATAAGGCGGCGGCCCCGCCCCCCCGGGGTGGTGATCATCACCACCCCGACGACAACCTCTCCGCTCTCCTGGAGAGGGAGAAGGAGATGGACGCCGAGGATGCCGAGCGGAAGAAGACCCCCGAGCCGAAGGACCGGGACCCCACCCCAGAGGAGACCGAGATCCTTCAGGAGATGGCGATGGGGCTGATGAAGAACTGGCCCGAGATCTCCGCCACCCAGATCTCCAAGACCATCCACGACAGGAAGGGGCTCTTCATCCCCTTCAGGGTGGTGGAGAGGTGGTTTGGGGCGGTGGGCTGGGAGAGGACGGGAACCAGGCTCAACGGTGGGGAGACGTGGACGCCACCTGTCCAGGAGGTCAGAGGATGACCTCCTCCACCATCGCCACCGCCACCATCCCCAGATGGCCTCCGAGGCCGTGGCCCTGGCCGATACCTGAGGAGGTGGCCACATGATCCGCCGACCCCCTCCTGATCCTTACCTGGGGCGGGGGAAGGAGAGGCCCCAGGTGAACCCTGAGGCCAGGAAGACGGAGACCCTCCCGGAGCTTCTGAACCGAGGCCATCAGCTCCTCCTGGAGCTGGACCGGATTCATGCCCGTATACATGCCGATGTAAAAGACGCCCTTCGACCGGAGCCCCAGGCCTGGAAGGGGGCCAGGCTGTCCAAAGGCGACTACGATAAGACGTACTCGGAGCTGGTGGCCCTATCTAAGAGGATCAACGTGATCCTCCAGGAGGAGCATCCTGAGCTTTTACAGATCAATCCTGAGGGACCGGGGAGCTTCGGCTTTGCCCCATCCCCCAGGGCGAGGAGATGACATTTATGAGTGACAATCTTACAGAAGATAACTTACAGAAGATGCCCGAAACCAGAGAGCGGCGATTGCCCCAGTTCTTACCTAAGATCCTGGGCCAAAAGGTCACCATTCGGCTATCTGATGGCCGTCTCCTCCAGGGGGAGCTGAAGGCCTTCAACGCCTACGAGCTGCTCATAGGGACGCCGAGAGGGGAGACGATCGTCTTCAAGGGGCAGGTCGCCACCATTGACTACGAACCGCCGAAAGAGAAGGGGGTGAGGGCATAATGCCCCCCGATTATGCTGCGTTTCCTGGAAAAGAGCAGATCCAGGAGGCCCTAGAGCGGGGCGACCTGGACGAGGCGCGCCGTATCATAAGGCGGGTGCAGAGGCGACAATTCCGGGGGAAGGTGGACGAAACCGGGTTCGGGGGATTGCTCACCGACCGCCAGGCCCGCGCCGTGTCTAAGGTGCTGTACCCGGAAGAGTGACCCCTGGGGAGGGGGTTCTCTTTATAATCGATAGCGGGGGATCGATAAGTGAGTGAGAATAATAATACTAAAAAGACCCGTGGAGTGACCCTAAGGGAGCCAAAAGACGTTCGTAGGGTTTGCCAGCGGGTCACGTCCAAGGCCTTCCGGGAGGGTCTGGAGCTTGAGTACTCGGGCCGGATCGCTCAGCTAATGGGGATCTGGCTGAAGGCCTTTGAGCTGGAGAAACTCGAAGGCATCGAGAGGCGTCTCGTGGCGCTGGAAGAGGAGCAGGGGAAGGGGGGGCAGATAGGATGAGGCGGTGGGGTGATCTAAGGAGGCGGATGGCGGAGCTGGAGCGGGAGGGCAGGAAGAAGGACGGGGCGGCTACGTTCCTCCTCTTCATGGACCTGCTCCGGGCAGGTGACGAGGTGGGGAACGACCTCAAAGAGTCCCTGAAGCTCTACGCCGAGGCCCAGGAGCCCAGCGGGGCCGGGGAGATAGAGCTGTTAGTATGGCGTTCATCTAGGCAATTATGGGGGTTTGTTGATGAAATGGCGGGATCTCAGGCGGCGGGGCCCCTGGACTATGCCCCTCTTCTCCCTTCTGGTTCTGTGACCGTTTCCCTCAAATTGGCCTGGACGGTCACAGAACTTATGCTGGAGCGTAACCTTTCGCCCTTTTATTATCCCAAATATCAGTATCATCAGTATCAAGTGGCCGCCTGTTATCGTTTTTGTTGATACTGATCAAAAACCGATCAGTACCAAGGTGGTCGCCTGTTATCGTTTTTTTTGGTACTGGTTTTGGATTCCTGGACGCTACAATGCCGGTGCATCGTCGAAGGCGCAGGCGCTGAATAGATACCTAAAACGCATCGAAGTGTACCTTAACTACCCTAAAAGATGGTGTTACCGGGCCGATTTTATAACACTGTCTCGATACATCAACAATAACACCACCCCATCAAGAACGTAACACCGCCAAAATTTAATGGTATACCTTAAATATACGGGATTACTACAGTAGTGCATGGTCCGATTTGTGAGAACGCTACAGCACAGGATAACAAAGCAAGGGCGCGATTTTTATCAGCTAAGCATACCTCCACAGGTCGCAGAAGCTTTGGATCTTAAGGACGGTGGTCTTGTCTCGATATACGTAAAATATGCGCCCAAAAACGCCGTTATTGTCACAATAACCGCACTTAAAGAGGACTAAAATGATCCTATTCAAACCGCACCACGTCGATATGATCAAGGCGGGCGCAAAGACCCAAACCCGTCGGGTCTGGAAAAGACCCAGGGCAAAGATCGGATCTGTTCACAAGGTCAAGACCGAGCTATTAAGCCCAAACTACCACTGCTTGATCAGGATCGTAGACGTGCATCAGGAGCGTCTTGGGGATATATCAGTTGCAGATGTTTGGGCGGAAGGCTATCAGACTCTTGATGAGTATGCCGAAGTTTGGGCTAGTATAAACGGCGTATGGGATCCGGATCAATTGGTCTATGTCGTCTCATTCGAGGTGGTCCGTTGATCCGGTTCACGCGCAAATTGTGTAAGAAGATCACGAACACCGGCGATACGTGCTACACTTTGGCGATACCGAGAGAGATCGCAGAGGTCTTGCGGCTTGAGGATGGTGGCTTGGTCTCCCTTGAAGCTAGATACCGTTATGATGGCGATCGGTGGATTCAGGACCACTTTGTGATCAAGAACTATGATGATAGCATAAAGGCTACTACAGAGATATTCGATCCGTTGGGGGTCCATAGCGGCGATGGAACTTATGGCTTCGTCGACGTGGAGATCGAGCCGAAGACAAAAGGACCGTCTCGGGTCGTTGAGGAGGGCAGGATCACTGATTTCAGACATAGTATCCAGCAGCTGCGGGCCGCGCTCCGATTTGTAGCGACAGAGCAACGGAGGGCAGGTCTCGTCCCTTCGGGGGGTCTTGTGCCGGGGCTTGAACCGACAGATTGGCAACTTTAGTTCGGCTGTCTCCCTTGATCTGATGGGGCATTCGATGCAAGATACCGACGGGGCCATAGAATATAATTGAAAAATATCTCGGAGAACAGTTACATGAGATCTACATATATAAAAATCTATGATCAAAAAATTTAATATGGACTTGATCCAAACTCAGGTAAGTCTATCAAATATAGGAGGGAAGAAGAGTATGAGCAAGATATTGAAGAGCTTTGGAATAGCCGTCCTCATGGCCGCGCTGCTGGTGGGGACGGGGATGGCGGTACAAACTGCGACCGTCTCCGGAAATGTGGTCCAATCCGCGGCGGTCAACGTCCTCAATACCACCATCGGGTTTGGCGATTTCGTGATCGGCGACAACACCGTAACTACAACCGGTGGCAGCTTCATCAATGTGACCACCAACCACGATGTAGTCTTGCAGGCGGTTGAGACAGGTACTGGTACCAACGACGGTAAGATGGCAACTACAGGTGAAACTAACCGCCTGACAAACGCTCTTAAGGTGGGCATAGGGTCGTTCACGCCGGTGGCTATCAGCGGAACAGAAACAACGGTCAGCAGTACGATCGACGCTGGGTCCAATAATGCTACCTATGACGGAAAGTTCAACCAGACCATTGTCTACCCCGACGACGTAGCCTCGAGTTACAGTGAAGTGGTGACCTTCTCGGTTATAGCAGCATAGGGATGTTCGTTTCGATACAGCCTCTTCGGGGGCGGTATCGAACGAAGTATTTTATTATATAAAATATAAAAAAAATCTTTGAGTAGTATCGTTGTCGCAGGCATCAATGTATCGATAGGTTTCTGCTTCGGATTGGGCATAGAAATGAATATCATAATGGTGAGATTATGCGTCTAAGAATTATGAGGTGAATGATGAGATGAGATCGAACATCTTAATATTGGGATTATGTATCTTTCTAGCTCTATCGACGACCGCTTCAAGCCTGACCTTCGGGGGAGCTCTCCTCAAAAAAGAGGTAGTTCCAGGAGAGGTGATATCCCACGAGATTACCGTAAGCCTCAGCGGGGATGAGACCTCGATGGAGGCTGTAGGCGGGCTTTTCGGCCACGGCATGGGCCTCGACGGCGCCCGGATACCTCAAGAGGATACAGAAGAGATGAAGCCATACTCCGCCGTGGGCTTCCTTAAGCTCACCCCGGAGAAGGCTCAGGTCGAAGAGGGTGCGCCAGCAGTATTCCTCCTTGAAGGGAAAGTTCCCGAGGACGTCGGCTCCGGAGGAAGGTACGCCCTCGTCGAGATCCATACGCCACCCCAGGGTGAGGGTCAGATCAGTATCGCCCTCGCAACCATAGCTCCCATAATGCTCACCATCGCCGGGACTGACCTCGTCGAGACCGGCGAGATCTCCAGCCTCAACGTCTCCGTTGACGGAGTTTCTGTCATATTCAAGAACACCGGGAACCACCACTTCAAGGCGAGCGCCGAGGCTGAGCTGATCGACGCTGAGGGCGAGGTTCTCGCCACCGCCGAGGCGCCCCTGATGTACACGTCCCTCGTCCCGACCGCCTCCTGGCTCTTCAATACGGTTTTCGAGGCCGAGGAGGAGCTGGCTCCGGGCACCTACACCGTCGAGGTCTCGGTGATCCACGAGGACGGGACCATTCTCGACACCGAGGAGATGACCTTCGAGGTCTGAGGTGGCCTTGAGAGACTGCGGGTAGGGGAGGACCTCGAGAGGATGAGGAAACTTTGCGAGGAGATGAGGATCATGGCCGATGAGACGAGACTATTCCTCGCCCTCGCCCTCCTCGCCCTTCTGGCGGCTCCGGCCCTGGGGGATGAGGCGGCGCCCGGCGAGAGGGGTGGAGGGGATCTGCCGCTGGGGGGTGAAGGCACCGACAACGGCTCCATAACGATCACGGCGCCAACCAACATCACCGGCTGGTCCCTCCGCCCCGGCCAGGAGAACACCCAGGAAGGCACCCTCAAAGTGACCGCATCCGGCGCCTGGTCTGTGAGCGTCTCGGATGCGGATGGGACGACGGGGGGGAAGATGACCGAGTACTGGACCATCAACGACACTTACGTCAGTTCCGATCCGGCTAAGCTTGGAGCTTTCATGTTGGTCAAGGCCACCGGAACCCACGGCACCGGCACCAACGTCACCCTTCCCACCGGAGGCCAGATAGCAAGCAACTCATCCGCAGTAAGTAACGCGGAGATCCCCATCACCTTCACCCAGCCCATCTCCTGGACCGATCAGGTCTCAAAGACCGGGCGGGGGTACAAAATCGTGATCACCTTTATGGGGTCTGCAGCCTAGCGGTCGGATAATAATTTATTTTGTAATATAAAATTTAACGGTTCGGGCAACAAGAAGCCATAATCGGACGGGTCATGAGGAGGAGGAGACGAGATCGGGCGGGGGCCGGAGGGTGGAGCCCCCTGGCGCTGCTGTTGATCCTGGTTTTCGGGGTCGCCTCGGTCGGAGGAGCGGAAGAGGGGAACGGCTCCGAGACGGACGTCTACTCTATAGCCTGCGACCTCCCCGCCTCCGTCGTCGATAACCTCACCCTCGCCGTGGAGGTCCCGGCGGGCCTGGCCTACCAGCCCACAAGCCTCTCCGCCTCAGGGGCCGCCGACCTCTCCTCCGCCTCAGTCTCGGCGACAGGCCCCCTCGACGGAACCTGCAACCTCTCACTTTTCCTCTCCTTCGGGACGGTGAACAATTCCCTCGATCTCGATCTTCTCGTCGAGTTCGTCGCCGTCGTCGCCAACATCCCCGAGAACGTCGACGGCAGGGTCTTGTCTGACCTTCTCGTCACCCTCTCCTTCGACGACGGTCTGGGGGGCGTGAGCCGCTTCTCCGGCCCGATCCCCGGCGTCAATATCGTCGAGCCGGATCTGGCCGTCAATAAGCAGGTCGTCGGCCCCGCCGCTAATGGCTCCGGGTACCTCTACGAGGTGGCAGTCTTCCACACTTCTTCCTCATCATCCCCGGCTTACGACCTGGTCCTCACCGACCTCGTCCCCGAGGGCGCCGCCGTCTCTCCTGCCTCCGTCGAGGTGGTCAGCGGCCCCGCTGGGGGGGCTGCCGAAGGCGCGGGGTCTGTCGTCCTCTCCTTCGACTCCCTCAACCTCTCCTGGACCGCCGCCTCCCCGGCTAGGGTCCGCTACCAGGCCGACCTCGCCGCTGGGAAGGCGGCTGAGGAGACCGGCGGCAAGCTGGTCTGGACGAGCGCCCCCGGCCCCGTGGCCGAGGAGCGAAAGTACTCCCTCAACTACTCGATGGAGCCCTACGCCTCCATCGAGCTCTCCATCGACGCCAACGTGACGGGGGTCTCAGTCGGCTCCGTCGTCTCCTACGTCTACACCGTCAAAAACTCAGGCTTCGCCAACCTCAGCGGCCTCGTCCTCGTCGACGACGACCTGGGGCCGATCAGCCTCGGCCGCGACTCCCTCAGACCCGGTGAGACCGCCACCGGCCTCTTTCTGAACAGGGAGGTCACCATCGCCGATATGCCCGGCCCCCTGGTGAACAACGCCACCGTCAACGCTATCGTCAATATCACCTCATCGGGATCGTCGTCGAAAAAGACCATCTCCGCCTCCGCCAACATCTCCCTTCCCTTCTTCGAAAACCACCTCTCTGTCGTCAAAGTCGCCGACAAAAAGGTCGTTGAACGGGGCGAGACCGTCAACTACACCATCACCATCACCAACTGCGCTGAACCCGGAAGTAGTGTGACGCCGAAGAACCTCGTGGTCGAGGACATCTTCAACCGACCCGTGGAGATCATCTCAACATCACCGACACCCGACTCCGACGGGAAATGGCGCTTCGGCGCCCTTCCGCCCAAAAACAGTATCCAGATCTTCCTCACCGTCCGGGTCCCCGAAGAGCAGGAGTTCCTCTTCAACTCGGTGGGGAAAGTCTCCGGGACCGGCTTCGTCAACCTCCGGGGCGACTACTCGACGAGCCGCGACTCCTTCGACCTCCGTAACTGCGTCTACGTCGACTACATCAACGGCACCACGAACCTCCACGATAAGGTCGCCTCCTGCGTCGACGTCGCCGTCCTCTCCGCCCCAGGGACGAGCTTGTCGACGAGGGAGCACGGCTCGGGGAGCTACGACTCCAGCGAGGTCGTCTCCGTCAAGACCAAGGACAGGGAGATCTCCCTGGACAAAGACCTCTCCGCCACCTCTTCCTCGACGACGTTGGGCCTCTACCGGGGGAGGACTGTCACTTACTCCTCGGCCTGGTCGTCTTCGGCGGTGGGCAAAAACCGGGTCACCGGCGCCTCTATGACCGAGTCCTACCGCCGTGCCGATGCGATCGACCGGGAGTCGAGCTTCCGCCTCGACAAAAACGAGTCGTCCGTCGACTTCGAGGCGGTCTTCGACGGCGAGGCCACCATCGGCTTCATCAGGATGGCCAAGAACAGCTCCACAGTCCACGACGCCCCCCTCTTCGAGGGGCGGGAGGACTACACCGGAAGCTTCAGGGTCGTCGAGAAGATCGACGAGTACGGCTCGGCCGTCCGCTCCGAGAAGTCGGCCTCGGGGGCAGGGCTCGTCGCCTCCGATAAGAGGGTGGGAACGGTCCAGAGGAGCTACGAGCACGGCACCGGCAGCTACGACTCCGAGGAGCTGATCGAGACCTATACGAACTATATCGCCAAAGACATCTCCCTCGCCAGCGCCCCCGCCGGAGGCTCCGACCTCAAATGGAAGGAGGGGACCGGCTCCAGGGTCGCAGAAAAAAGCCTCCTCTCCGAGGAGTACACCGACCTGGTCAGGCTGGATAAGGAGACCGTCCTCCGGGGCTTAAACGAGATCGAGACCGAGGCGAACTTCTCGGGGCGGGCGAGGTACAGGACGATAGCAACAAGCTGCAGCTGGTCAGGAGGAGGCCCGATCTTCATCAGCGGCATCAACCTCGCCGATGAGTGGGTCGAGATCGCAAATCGCGGAGACGGAGCTGTAAACATGGCGGGCTGGAACCTGTCAGACGACGAAGGGAATGGTTGGACGTTCCCGTTATCCCCACATTCCATCCTTTCTCCCGGAAGATCGAAGAAGGTCCACACCTTCGCGGGTACAGATTCCGACATGGATCTGTACATGAACTTGGACGGACCGATCTGGGATGACGACGGCGACTGTGCCATCTTGAAAGATGCCAGCGGCAACCTGGTCGATGAAGTGTGCACCGATGGAGATAAAGTCAGTACTTATGAACTCGACTTCGACGAGATCTATGAGGGTGACTACTCGATCGCGAGGAGGATCCTGATATCCGGGGCCTCCAGGTACGACCGCCCCCACCTCAACGTCACCAAGACCCTCCAGGGGATCACCGAGGAGACCCACCCCTGGGGCGACGAGGTCCACCTCGCCGGCGCGACGAAGACGAGGAAGGTCGCAAACTACACCATCTCCGTCGAGAACGACGGGAACAGGGCCCTCGCACCCATCCGGGTCACAGACCTCCTCCCGCCGGGGACGGCCTTCATCGACTCCTCCCTCCGCCCTTCGGCGTCGTCCGAAGGGAGCGTCAACTGGACCCTCACCCACCTTGCAATCGGCGAGGCGACAGAGATCTCTCTGCGCCTCGATGTCACCGGCTTCACCGATGACGAGCTCACCAACCGGGTCGAGGTCTGCGGCGGCTACGGCTACGGCGACGGCGACTGGGTCTGCGCCGCAAACTACACCTCCCTCCAGAGGCGGTGGCTCACCTGCTGCCCCGAGGAGGAGATCACCGTCGTCAAGACCGCCCGGATCGACCCTGAGGATCCCATGGTCGTCCTCTACACCGTCGTCGTCGAGAACACCGCCGATGCGACCAGGGCGGCGACCGTCACCGACTACCTCCCCCAGGGGATGACCCTCCTCGACTCCTCCCTCCCCGTCGCGAGCAGCGAGGAGGGCGTCGTCGTCTGGGTCCTCCCCGCCGTCGGGCCGGGCGAGAAGGTGACGATCGAGTTCTCCGCCCTCGCCCCCAGCCTCGGCCGCTTCACCAACGTCGTCGAGGTGGAGCCCCGGTCCGTCGACGGCCCCGGAACCGCCGAGCCGCTCCACGTCGCCTCGGTCGTCCAGGTCGGCTCCCCCGAGGAGTGCGAGTCTGCAGGCTGCGGGATCTGGCGGCCCCCGGCCTGGGACTTCCAGAGGATCGGATACGAGCCCGACCTCCTCGGCTGCGAGATCTTCGCCGGCCCCGACGGCGAGATCTGAAGGTTGTGGAGGCTCGCCCCTCCCCCTCCTTCCCCCATTTCTTCATCTCCTCCTTCAGGAAGATTTTTTACCCCCGCCTCCTTCATAAATGGTAAATACCCCTCTCCTGATTTCACCAAGATGGAATAGCCCTTAAATCGGTATAAATTGGATTAAACATTGAAATAAGGTATTCAGTCAAAAACATTGAACG
>LDZU01000065.1_pt1 | contig 20935 bp, 25 predicted proteins | sample 615531 | NCBI WGS metagenome assembly LDZU01 (sample SAMN03408293, study PRJNA278302) | terrestrial metagenome | isolation source: oil reservoir sample SB2 | place: USA: Alaska, North Slope, Schrader Bluff formation | collected 2011-09 | reverse complement strand
CTTAAGCATGATAGGTACTCCTAAAAAGTATTAGCGACCAATACCGACGGTAGAATTGGGGGCGCCGGCTGCGAGCACGAACATAGCGATGGTGAGGATGACGAGCAAGAGCTGACCCTTTTGTCCTGCGAAGATACTGATCTTATTGGTTAGATTCTTCATGATTTTTCTCCTTTGTAGTTAACTTTGAATGATTTTGGTGGCAAAATCCACCAGGTTGGATGCATGGATAGCTTCCATTTTGGCTCTATCCTGCGCATTCACATTGAAAATTTCACCATGATAGCCAGAATCGATAGCATCGCTTGGTGAAATGAGCAGAGATTGACGGAATCTCTCATTGATCACTGCCGCAGTTAATATTCGGCTGAATTCTGTATTTTTCTTTCGTACCGGTACGGGAATTGGATCGAGATTAAATATCCTCAGCATTTTCGACCTCCAAAGAATGGATAGGGGAGGAATCACCCAATGACCAAAGAAGCAGGAATGCCCCAACACTGATAAATATATCACCAAGACTGAATGCGGCGCGATTTGTAAACCATTTTGGTAAAACAAAAATATCAGATAAGAACCACAGGTTAGTATCACTGACTTGCAGGAGGATATCTTTTCCGTATTCCACACGTTCTCCAATCGCCAGATCCGCTGTGACTCCCGCCGGGATCAGTTTTTGAGCGGTTTCAGGGCTCAAAGGCATAAATCCGTGATTTAACGCGATCACGACAAAGTTAAGTAAAAGACCCAACCCCATGACTTTAATACCTGGCAGGTCGCGATTTTGCCAAACAAAAACAAGCAATAAAAGCTGTGACCCTAATAAGATTAAAGGGATCCAAGAATCAGGAATTATCTCTCTGGTGGGTGAAAAATTAAAAGCTAACCACTGTGGTAAAAAGGCAAACAAAACAAGCCAAATAGACTTGATATGAATTTCTTGAAGTTTTGTATGCAGTATCCACGAGCGAATCAAGCTCGCTCCGATACCAGCGGCGACGGCGATAAGAAGAATCATTATTTTATATTACCCACACGTTCAAAATCAACCTTGTAAATTGATGTAAAAAATAACAAGAAAGTAAATATATTCTTTATAATTAACCAATATTTTGTACATCATTTTCTTTTTTAGCAATGCCCCCAGATTCTGGGGGCATTGCCAGGCGTTGAGGCAATTGTTCGGAGGGCATTTGATCAACAACCTCAATTTCCATAATTATGGTTTCTTTCGGGCTGCAAAGGTGGCTTCAAATCTGAGTGATAATTTCACATTTGTGAAATTTAACAGACAAATCCAAATATAAAAGTACTTTTTTAATTAGAATTGACCCCATATTTAAAAAATAATTTGAATAAAAGGAAAAATCATGCAAAAGAAACTACCTCTCTGGACAAAGATCGTATATGGCTCGGGTGATTTCGGTTACAGTATGACAAATTCGATCATTGCAGCATATTTTTTGTTGTTCCTCACCGACGTTGTGGGAATGTCGGCAGCTACGGCTGGCATTGCCATTTTGATCGGGCGGACCTGGGATTACATCAACGACCCGCTCATCGGTAATTTTTCCGATCGAACCAAAACACGCTGGGGTAGGCGGCGTCCTTTTCTTTTATTTGGTGCAGTGCCATTTGCGATCACCTTTGCAATGCTATGGTACAAGCCCGCCTTTGTAGACCAAACAGCTCTGGCTGTATATTACACACTTGCGTATGTGCTCTATGATGCTGCGCAAACTTTTGTTTTCATGCCATATTTCGCCCTCACACCAGAATTGACGGATGATTACGATGAAAGGACATCGCTTACCTCATACCGCATGGTTTTTAACATCATGGGTGGGTTGATTGCCTTTACCATCCCCTTAATGGTGGTGGGAAGTTTTTCTCCAGAAAATGCGTCCAATGTTCAGCGCATGGGACTTATTTTTGGAGCATTAAGCGCCATCCCGCTTTTCTTAATTTTCTTTAAAACCCGTGAGACCCCAAACCTCATACCGTATGAAAAACCCAATATTTTAAATTCGATCAAAGTGGCTTTAAAAAATCGACCATTTGTGCTGGGCGCAGTGGTATATCTGGCAACATGGACTTCAATGAATGTGGTGCAGACCGTGCTGTTGTATTATGTGAAATATGTTTTACTCAAGGAATCTATGAGCGATATTCTGATGGGGTTGATTTTCATTACCGCCATCATCGCTCTTCCCCTGTGGAACTGGGTCTCGAAAAAATTGGATAAAAGAAAAGCCTATGCTTTGGGTATCTCCTTCTGGGCTGTGGCGCAAATTCTACTTATGAGCCTTACTTCTTCTACCCCGATCGGGTGGGTAATGGCTTTATGTGTGGTCGCTGGAGTTGGTGTATCAGCGGCGCATGTTTTACCCTGGGCTATGATACCGGATGCCATCGAATATGGAGAATTGAATACAGGGGAGCGCCATGAGGGTGTCTTCTATTCATTAGTAACCTTGATGGCGAAAGTCGCTTCTTCCATCGCTATTCCTCTAACTGCATTTGTTCTGGAATTTACTGGCTATATTCCTAATTCCTCCACCCAACCGCAATCTGCACTGAACGGTATTCGCTTTCTGATTGGTCCCGTACCGGCTGTTTTCCTGATTGTTGGAATTGTGTTTGCACTGCGCTATCCATTGGAACGCAATGAGTTCAATGCAATCCTGGGGAAATTGAAAAAGCAACGCGCTGAAGGAAAAAAAGAAACCATTCCTGAAGAATGATTCTCACTGTCGAAATGTCACGGAAAACAAATTATCACTTCAAACCAGGTGTGTTGATGGAGCCAGGGATCCTGGTTTTTGTTTGACCGGAGTCTTTATTATGCATATTTTAGGATGGGATCTGTCCTAATCTAGCCATTGCGCACTAAAATTGATGTATGTACATAGTGCTGTGCATGCCGGAAGGGTATGAACTGAATTACCGAGGAAGATAACTTTCATGAAACGTATGGACTTTTTAATATGCCTTTTGTCGGGAATGATCCTTCTGCAAAGTTGCTCAACGAATATGATCCATGCGAATGACTTATCTCCCACCCTTTCTATTGAGGAACAGGTGGCTGCGACATTAGCAGCGCTGGAAGATGATCTGGCGCAAACTCCCTCACTGGTTGGTCAGGTGGATGCGGAACAAAATATTCATTCTGTAGAGATTACGCAGGAAATTCCCGCCGATCCGCCTGCTGGAGAAGCATCAGATCCCCAGCAACTCCCTGCCGAACATTACATTTACAATATTTGGGGTCACCGGCAATATTTCTCGATCGGATGTGAAGCTTCCGCTGCTATGGATTGGGCGCGTTATTTTGGGGTTGAGATCAACGAATTCAATTTCCAATACCAGCTTCCCCAATCTGATAACCCAGATTTGGGCTTCGTGGGTAGTGTGGAAGGACCCTGGGGACAGGTGCCTCCCTATGCGTATGGTGTGCACGCAGCTCCTGTTGCACAGGTGCTGCGTGAGCAGTATGCAATGAATGCTTGGGGGGTGAAAGATTTTACAATAGATCAGCTCAAGGCAGAGGTGGCTGCCGATCGTCCGGTTATTGCATGGGTGATTGGGAATGTGGTAGGTGGTGTGCCCTACGAATATACCGATGCACGGGGCAACACCACCATGGTTGCAGCGTATGAACATGTTGTCATCGTAACAGGCTATTCCGAAGAAACCATCCGTTACATGAACAACGGAAAATTCTATGATATTCCCACCGAATACTTTCTCAATTCCTGGAAAGTGCTCGGGAATATGGTAGTGTATCTACAATCTGATTGATGCTACGCTTTGATTTTGTCGTCTGACACGAAAGTGTTCAAAACGATGGAGACTGCGCTCACAATCAGAGAACCCAGCAATGCATCCCAGAAATTTTCAACGTGGAAACCTACATGGAACCAGCTTTCGGCAATATTGCTCGCCAGCATGAAAGAAGCTGCGTTAACGATAATGGTGAACAATCCCAATGTAAGGACGATCAATGGACAGGAAAGCACCTTCAGAATCGGTCGAATGACTGCGTTCACCAATCCCAGGATGATTGCCATGACGGCATACACTTTCCATGCTTCTGTCCCATCAACTGTGATACCGGGGACCAAATAAGCTGCCAAAAAAAGAGCCAAAGATGTAAATAACCAACGAATAATTAATTTCATTTCATTTTCCTTCCAAAATTTACTTTAATATTAATCAATTATATAATGTCGGAAACCCTTGCGGGCAGCCATATCGAAAGATTTTATACTTCTATTATCTTGAATATATCTTCCGGATTTGTGGAAGGCGCCGCTTTTTATAATGGTTTTTTGCCTTCTTAATATTAAAAAGTGCTGTAATGTCTGATGCACTATCTTGATTGGATGATTGGTTTTGAGAATTGATACATGAGTCGCTATTTTATCTTGAGAATCTGAGGAGCATTATCATGACAGAAAAAAACACCGAATCCCGAGTCCGTTTACGAGATTTACCACGTAATATTTTGGCAGTTAGCCTGACCAGTTTCTTTATGGATATTTCCAGTGAAATGGTCATTAATATTTTGCCGCTTTTTCTTTCTAATGTGCTGGGGGTTAAAACCAATCTAATCGGGTTGATCGAAGGGGTAGCAGAGGCTACTGCCAGCCTCCTCAAAATGATTTCCGGTTGGCTTTCGGATAAATTGAAAACGCGGAAATGGCTGGCGGTACTGGGATATGGCATCTCGGCTCTTGCGAAGCCTTTCTTCTATTTTGCCAACAGCTGGGGCGCTGTGGCAGCCATCCGCTGGGCAGACCGGGTCGGGAAGGGTATACGCACTGCTCCACGGGATGCATTGGTGGCTGATTCGATCGAGGAAAAACAGCGTGGACTGGCATTCGGATTTCATCGAGCGGCAGATACCTTGGGGGCGGTTTTAGGGTTGGTAATTGCTGCCCTGGTGGTGTGGCTTACACAACGTTCATCCGGCTTATTAACGGTCAGTACATTTCGACTGATCGTTTTATTGAGCCTTGTACCAGCCTTTTTAGCGGTGCTTTCCCTGATTATTGGTACGAAAGAAGTGAAATCGAAGGAAGAACATACGCTTCCTAAGATCAGTATGAAGGCGTTGGGAAAGGATTTCATAGCTTTTATGCTGATCGTCTCTCTGTTTGATATTGGTAATTCATCAGACGCATTCCTGACGTTACGCGCTCAGGAGAGGGGCGTAAGCGTGCTCGGTATCCTGATTATGTTGATTGTTTTCAACCTGGTGTATACGCTCATCTCAACACCGGCGGGCATTCTATCGGACAAAGTCGGTAGGAAGAAGATGATCGTGATTGGCTGGCTGATATATGCAGGTGTGTACTTCGGTTTTGGATTGGCACAAGAAATCTGGCACATCGTTGTTTTCTACATTATCTATGGTCTCTATTATGGTTTGACCTATGGGACCATCAAAGCCATGGTCGCTGATATTGTCCCTGAAGAGCTGCGTGGAACCGCTTATGGCACGTACAATGGCATCATTGGCATTCTCGATTTCCCGGCATCCTTGATCGCCGGTGTTCTATGGCAGGGCGTTGGCACCTGGGAGGGGTTTGGACCTTCTGCTCCGTTTTTGTTCGGAGGAGCAACAGCATTGGTGGCAGCAATATTGATGGCATCGTGGACCCCAACGACGAAAAAACAAATTAAAGATTAAAATGAAGGAAGAATCATTTTCAATTATTGGGAAAGGATGAGTACAGATTTTTGATAATACGAAAAATCCATTTTTAGGGAAGGATCAACGAAAGAAGATGATAAATGAGCAGCAGTCCCTGGCTGGTAAAAGGAATGACAAGATCTGAGGTTGGGGTGCCGATAGAAAAAAGAATCCTGTGTGTTAATGCAGTTCCCACAAGGGGAGCTGCTGTTAAACTTATTGATGATTTGGCGGAATGATGCAGATCAAACTGGGTTGTTACCGGGTCGGCAATATATGGAAATCTCAGCAGGATATTTTTAATTTCCTGGTGAGTCATTTCCGTTTCTATCACCAAATGGAAATTCAGGATGTCTATAAACTGTTTTATCAGGGCGTATTTGGATCTGCTCATATCATGCGCTCATCCATAAGCGAATTTGAAGAGGATTTGCTTGAGGAATTTGATCAGGTGAAAGAGAATTCCGCGCAGCCGTTATGGGAATCCATTCATCCTGAGGGGAAGATCATGCGCATCCACCTGGCAGCATATAAATCTAAGAAAAAAGATATCGACCAGCTTTCAACATTGTGTATATGGACGGCGGAGATCGCTGAAAAAGAAGTTGGGAGCGTGGAAAACTTATCTGCCGCAATGGACACTTTTTATCGGCTCTGTAAAAGCCGGAAAATACCCAAATACAACCCGCTCGAAGTGGATGGGTATCATAAATGGTTGATTGATAATAAATACCCGCCTGTTCATCATTCTGAGATCTACCACCAAAAATATGATCCCCATTACCGGTTGGTACACCGTGAATTTCTGCCCATTCTCTTCTAGCGTTATAGCGAACGAAGTGCTGCTCCCTCCGCAGCAATCAGTCCGGACATAAATGCCCAATGCAGATTGTACCCCCCACACGGTCCTAACACGTTCACGATTTCACCTGCAAAAAACAGACCACTGCAAATGCGAGATTCCATGGAGCGGGATTCAATTTCTGCCAGCGGAACCCCGCCGGTTGACGCTTGTGCATGCTGAAACCCGCGCACAGCACGCAGTTGAACCACCTGGTTTTGGATAGTATCCAACAACATGGAACGTTGTTGCGCAGAAAGTTCCTGGCTGGTAGTTGTGCTTATGAGATTTGCTTGTTGCAGTAAGAACAGCGATACCTTGCTCGGGAGGAATGCGTTCAGATGGGAGAGCAGCGACAGGTTGATCAACGCGGGATCTTGCAGGTTGTTTTTAATATCTTGAAAGTGAGTAGGTAAAAAATTGATCCGTAGGGAATAGGATTCGATTTGTTGTGGGGATACCATGTGGCTGATATCCATAACTCCTGGACCATTCAGCCCCCATTTGGTGAAGATGATATTGCCTGTATTGTGAACGATGCTTTTTTCGTTATAAAGCAGGTCGATCCCAATATCCATGCGGACCCCTTGCAGTTTGTGGAAAAGCCTGGTATCTGTTTCGAGCGGGGTTAAAGCTGGTCTAACTTCAAAGATGGTGTGCCCTAATTCGCGGATTTGTGTGTAAAGATTGTTACGCGCCCCCAGTTGTGGATTTGCCGGGCTGCCACCCGCAACGATAACGGCATCAAATACTGGGGAAAGTAGTTTTTCATCTGTGGAAAGGATAAATCCATCGCTCTCCTTCTTAATCTGGGTGATGAGGGTGTGAGGTGAATACAGAATTCCTGCCAAGTTATCCACCAATATTCCTACCACGTTTGATGCGGAGTAAGAAAGCGGATAGACCCATCCATCCTCACTGGAAGTGGTGGGAATGCCCAGAGATGCCAAAAATTCGCATACAGTCGCATTGGGAAGTCGTTCAAAGCAACGTTGCAAGGCTGTATGGTCATCTGTGAAATAAGTATCTGCTTTAGCTGCTCGATTGGAAATATTGCAGCGTCCACTCCCCGTCGCGCTTAACTTTTTTCCCGGTTCTGCATTGGCATCAACCAGATGAACCTGTGCACCTAATTGATGAGCTCGAATAGCAGATGCTATACCTGCTGCACCTGCTCCGATGATTCCGATACGCATGAAAAATTCCCTCTCTTCTTGTAATTTTTTCTATTTATTCGCAATTAATACTATACTGTATTAGAATTAGTCAATTTCTTTAATTTTTAAGGAGGTCAGTATGATGAAACATTTATATCTGTCTCTCTTACCAGAGGCGCTTATTGCGTCTATGTTAACCCCAGAAGAGTTCGGTGTCTATTATGCAGTTGGTTCCATGAAAAAATCGCGAGGGCAAGCGATTTTTTTTGAAATCGATCCCGATTTCCGTATGGACGAATTTCAGATTGACGAAGCTCTCAAGCGATGTAATCCTCACGAAGATGGTACACCCAAAAGATCAATCTATATTTCAGTATACCGTGTGTTGGAACGCATCCCGTTGAAAACTCTGCAAAAATTGTACCTTGTAACGCAGGATGGTAGAACGTTGGGTCTTGAGAAAAGCAAAGAGCTGCCACAGACAGATGATGGTATGCACCTGTATCGTGAAATTGCTCCTGTCAACCCACTGGTTGCCAGCACACTGGATCCCGAAGCTTTCTATGAATTGATCGTCCGCAATCCCACCTCCCTGGTGAAAGTACCTGCTGTGTGTTTTGCGGAATTAAAATTAGGCGCACTTGCTGATGATCCTCAAAATGGTGATATAGGGAATCTTCCTTACGATAATATCCACCACTTGCGGGATTGTCTGATCGAACTGCGCACGAAATATGTTCATACCAAGATGGTTGATCGTACCCCGGTTGGAGGGCTTCCCTATCGTACGATCAAGAATGGTATTTTTGTGGGGAACGAAAAAGACATACTCTATTATCCCATCCCAAACCAGGAAGAATTGATCAAAGATTACTACTCCTGGTGGCGATCCGCAAGCTTTTAGGATCCGTATGAGGTAAATTTACTGGCTGGGTTCTCCAGATGGGTGAAGTATGGTTTTTTTTAATAATCTATATAAGGAGTCATCATGTCTTCGCAAAGTTGGTTGATTGTAGGGGTGGGCGCCGGAGTGCTTTCCGTCGTCGTGGCGCTGTTCCTGTTTTTCTGGGTTCGCAAGCAGGATGCAGGAACGGAAAAAGCTCAAGAAGTTGCGAGATGGATTCGAGAAGGAGCTTCTTCTTACCTGAAAAAACTATATACATCTCTGGCATTGGTGGCAGTGATTTTGGGTATCGTGATCGCACTGGTCTTTAGTTTTGAGATGGGTGGTGAGGGAAACTCTCAAATTACCATCAATAGTGGCGAAGGGCTGCGCGTGGCTATTACCTTCATCCTGGGCGCACTCTGCTCTGCAATTGCTGGATACATGGGCATGAGTGTTGCGGTTGAAGCAAATGTGCGTAGCGCAACGGCTGCTGAGAAGTCTCTCAATAAAGCGTTCAAGGTAGCTTTCTATGCTGGCTCTGTGATGGGGCTGGCTATGGTCGGTCTGGCGGTGATCGGCATGTGCGCGATCTATCTGACCACAAAAGACCCCGAGCTCATCTTAGGATTCAGTTTTGGCGCATCAACGCTGGCATTGCTGGCAAAAGCGGGTGGTGGCATTTATACCAAAACGGCTGATATCGCCGCTGACCTTGTTGGGAAAATCGAAATCGGTATCCCTGAAGATGATCCACGCAACCCTGCTGTGGTAGCGGATAATGTCGGTGACAATGTTGGCGACGTGGCGGGCATGGGGGCAGATATTTTTGATAGCTATGTGGCTAGCGCGGTTGCAGCCATGTTATTAGGCGCAGCCCTGCCCAATCAACTAGATGATCGTTATGTGGTTTTTCCATTGATTCTATGTATTCTGGGTATCTTTGCTTCACTGATTGGCATTCAATTTGTACGCGTTGGTAAGAATGGAAAACCGGGAACAGCATTGAACCAAGGAACTGTGATCACAGCAGTGATCTATGCGCTGATGGTAACGGGTTTGGTTTTATTCGGTGGATATGATAAAGGCGCTCTATGGGCTACCCTGGTGGGTCTTATCACGGGCGTTATCATAGGATTTACATCCGATTACTTTACCTCTGATGCCCATAAACCTGTCAAAGAAACTGCCAGAGTTTCCGGTTCAGGAGCTGCTATCAACATCATCACAGGGTACAGCTATGGACTGATCAGTATTGTCCCAGCTGTGATTGGTATTGTGGTAGCCACTCTGCTTTCATATTTCCTGGCGCAATCATCCGGTGTATTGACCGGTGTGTATGGCATCGGCATCAGTGCGGTAGGTATGCTGGCGATTAGCGGGATGATCGTCTCAGCAGATGCATACGGTCCTATAGTGGATAATGCACGTGGTATCGCTGAGATGGCGGGCATGAGTCATGAAGTGATCGAACGAGCCGATGTGCTCGATTCTGCAGGCAATACTGCCAAAGCTATCACCAAAGGTTTCTCCATCAGTGCAGCTGCTTTGACCGTATTGGCGTTGTTTGCTTCTTATGCGGAAGTGGTCGAAGCCAGCGGCATTTCTCTCAATATCAGCCTGCGCGATCCGATCGTGATTGCTGGTGTTTTCCTAGGCGCTATGACTCCTCCGCTGTTCAGCGCTCTCACTATGCTATCGGTTACGCACAATGCCTTTGACATGATTGAAGAAATCCGCCGTCAATTCCGCGAAGAACCCGGCATACTGGCTGGGAAAGTCCTGCCCGATTACAACACATGTGTGGAATTAGCAGCACAGGGTGCTTTGAAATCACTGGTGCTCCCGGCATTTTTAGCAATCGGTCTGCCGCTCCTGGTGGGATTCATACTTGGACCAAATGCTCTAGGTGGTTTCTTGGGAGGTTCGATTTTTACCGGGATCATCTTTGCTCTCTTGATGGCAAATGCAGGTGGCTTGTGGGATAACGCGAAAAAATTTATCGAAGCTGGAAAATTTGGCGGTCCTGGGTCCGATGCTCATAAAGCAGCTGTGGTGGGTGATACGGTTGGCGATCCCTTCAAGGATACTGCCGGTCCTTCACTGAATACCTTGATCACGGTCATGTCGCTGGTTTCATCTTTGTTCGCACCGTTGATCGCAACCTTCCATCTCTTCTAAGATAAAAAAAGCCCCTTCCAGTAATTGAAGGGGCTTTTTTATTCAATCTTTTCGTCATACCAGTGTTGGATTCTTCTTGGAGATGATGAATTTATGGAGCTGAGCGATGCTGTATCCCACCCCGCTGACCAGGATGATGGTTGCGCCAGATGTAAGGTTGAAGGAATAAGACAAAAAGAGACCGGTTGTCGAAAATAGCATACCTAACAGGGATGCAACCAGCATCATTTTTTTCATGTCTTTTACATAGATTCCGGCGATGGCAGGGGGAATGGTGAGCAGAGCGATGACCATGATCAATCCGACCAAGCGCATGGTGACCACCACGGTTAGAGCGATCAACCCGAAAAGGATGAAATAAAGTGTATTGACCGGTACATTTTCAACGGTTGCGAACTCTTCATCAAACGAGATGGCGATCAATCCTTTGTAAAGGAATCCTGTTGTAACCAGAATTACGATGTCAAGAACGATCATGAAAACCAGATCGCTGCTGGGGACTGCCAAGATACTTCCAAAGAGATAGCTCATTAGATCAGCTTTATAACCCGGGCTGAGATCCAGAAAAATGATACCTAATGCCATCCCGGTTGCCCACATGACCCCAATGATGGTATCAGCTCTTTCTTTTGTTTTCCTTGCAACGGTACCCATCCCGAATGCAGATATTAGGGAAAAAAGAATTGCTCCCAATACAGGGTTTTGATTCAAGAAATAAGCGATACCGATTCCTCCATATGCGGCGTGTGCGATCCCCCCACTCAGGAATACCAGGCGATTTACCACAATAAAGGTACCGATCACACCACAGGCGATACTGACCAATACCCCGGCGAGCAGCGCATTGCGGAAGAACGAATACTGTAGTGCTTCAAGCATGGCTACCCCCATTGTGATTATGAGGTGCCAGCACACGATGCGGTACCCCGTGGGCGATGAGATCAATTGGACAGTTGTAAATTGCATCCACCATTTCAGGTGTAATTTCCTTGTTGCCGTGATAATACAGGCGACGATTGATACATCCAATGGATTTCACATGAGAAGATACGGCGTCCATATTATGGCTGACCATGACAATGGTCATTTTCTGATTTAGATTGTGCAGCAGCTCGTAGATATTTCGGGTTGCCTGTGGATCTACACTGGCGGTAGGCTCGTCCAACAGCAAGATCTGCGGTTGGGTGGCAAGCGCACGCGCAATGTAAACTCGCTGCCGCTGCCCAACCGAGAGATCGCCGATAGCCCGTGAACGCAGATCAATTATTCCTACCTGCTCTAGTGAAGTGGTGATAATCTGTTGATCCTCCTGTTGTATCCTCGTCAGGATGCCCTTACAGCCTAATCTCCCCATCTTGACCACATCCCATACCGAGATGGGAAATTCTTTATCAAAGGCTACTAGCTGCGGCACATATCCAATGTGGCAACGCCCTTTTTTGGGGGATTCTCCCATGATGCTAATTTCGCCCTGCATGGGTTCGATTAATCCGATCAATGCTCTCAGCAGGGTTGTCTTTCCACCACCGTTAGGACCGATCAACCCGATGAAATCACCGGAAGTGATATCCAGGTTGATATCTTCAAGAACTGGGGTGGAATCATACCCAACCCAAACGTTTCGGAGTGAAATTACAGTGTCTGACGGCATATAGTCGCTCATTTCTATTGTAAAACCCGGGTTAGTGTCTGTGCGATCAGGCTCATGTTTTCCAACCAGTTCTCTTCCAGGGGGCTGATCAATATTACCTCACCATCTATTTCTTGTGCAATAGTCTCGGCAGATTTTGTGCTAAATTCGGGTTCTGCAAAGATAAAATGGATATCGTGTTGCCTGGCATAATTGATCAAATTTGCCAGTTCTGCTGCACTGGGCTCATTCCCACCGACTTCGATGGCAACCTGCTCCAGATTGTAATCGCGAGCGAAGTAGCCCCAAGCGGGGTGAAATGTGATAAATTGGCGGGATGGAAGCGAATCAAGGGAGGTGCGGATATCTTGATCTAAAGTGTTGATATCTTGCAGAAATATCTCCAGATTGCTTTGATAAGTAGTACTATTTTTGGGGTCAACATCGGATAACGCTGTGGCGATGGTTTGGGCGATGATCTTAACATTTCCCGGAGAAAGCCAGATATGAGGATCTAGTTCACCCTGCGGATGGGCATCCTCTCCGGTGGTAACATGTTCCTCGGTGCTCATGACCATTTTTTCAATTCCAGTGCTGCTATCCACAATTTTCATGGTGGGGTTGGCATCTTCAAATTTAGCCAGCCAGGCATCTTCAAATTCAACACCGATTGTGAAATAGATTCGTGAAATGCTGAGAGCTTGCATTTGGGAAGGTTGTGGCTCAAAGGTATGCGGTTCTTCACCCGGACCTACCATGACGTTAACATGCACCAGATCACCGCCGATGCGTTCAACAAAATATTTTTGGGGGAGGATGCTGACGGTTATCTCCATCTTTTCAGAGCTGGGATCTGCTGTTGAGGTACAGGCAATGAGAAATGCTGCAATGCTAGCGAGAATGAGGAACGCAGTAATTTTTTTATCGTGTTTCATTTTTGATATATCTCCGTTTTTGTTTATCTGCCAGAAGCCTGGCATTGCTGGCAAAGACCGTTCAGTTGGAGCCAATGGTCTTCCAGATTGAAATTGTGCTGCTGTGCGATGCCCTCGAATTGCATTTCCATGTCTAGCCCCTCAAAGTAGATTGCTTTGCCACAACCGCGGCAGATCAATAAATGGTTGTGACCTTCTTTCACTTTCAAATATTTGTTACAACCACTATCTTGATGGACTTTTTGAAGCAGCCCCAATTCTTCCAGACATTCCATCGTGCGGTACACGGTCACCATACCCAGGGTGGGGTGATTTTGCCGGGTGAGGTCATACACTTCAATGGGTTCTAGCGCTTTGTCGCTCTGCGAAAGAATATCTACGATTGCTTCTCGCTGGGCAGTGATGCGCATTCCTTTTTCTTTTAATTTATCTATCCAAATATTTTTCATTTCCCGTTCTTGCCTTTTTGTTATTGATAATGAAAGTCATTTTCAATAATACATAGGCACTGCTTTCCTGTCAAGGGCAAACCGTTTTTTAAACGGTATTCTGCTAGAATGGAACTATGGAGCTAACCCTGATCTCAGGATCAATTTCTGATCAACTATCTAAAGAATTGAAACTTTTTTTATCTTCGTATCTATATTAACAATTTCTTTGGGAAGACGAACCCCTGGATGCTATTTATGCGCTGCGCGATGACTGGGAGATTAATCGGGGTGCCATCGAGGTCGCGCAGGCAATCAGGGAAATTCGAGTGCTTGAGGGGAGAAAAGATAGTTGGACGATTAATGGATTGTTGTTAGGATAAAAATGACCTGGAACGTTTCAGGTTATTTTTTCTTTTGACATTCTGGGCAGATCCCGAATAAAACCAGATGATTGGTGGTTATCTGGAAACCGGATTCTTTTTCAATAGAGTCCAGAAAATCGGATACTTTTTCATTTCGAAAAGTGATTTGCTTATGGCATTTTTCACATACCAAATGATGATGGGGATTCTTTGACACCAATTCATATACCACAGCTGTTCCACCCATATCTGAGACAGATACCTTACCTACGTGAACCAATCGTTCTAATGCGCGATATATAGTGGAAGTATCTACCGCTGTAAAGGTCTTTTTCATTATCTCATAGATTTCTTTTGCTGTGAGGTGATCGTCTTGACTTTCTAGAACCTTAAGAATTGCATTGGAGATAGAAGAAGTTCGCATATTTCATCCAATTCATATATAATATGCAAAATATTGCATTTACAATATATTGCAGAAGAGGTCAACCATGTTTATCAAACAACAACTTATGCACATACCAGATGGTTTTCTTTCCCTAATTCTATCGCTAATTTTGTGGGTTATCTCAATTATTACGATCTTCATTGCGATCAGGCATTATACGAAAGAAAAAAATAATCAAAAACTCCCCTTAATGGGTGTGCTGGCAGCCGCAATTTTTGCCGGTCAGATGTTGAATTTCAATGTCGTGGGGGGTACATCCGGTCATTTATTGGGTGCTGCACTTGCCACTATTCTTGTAGGTCCATGGGAAGCAGTGCTCGTGATGACCAGTGTGGTTTCTGTTCAAGCCATCATCTTTCAAGATGGGGGCTTGCTGGCGCTAGGTGCTAATATTTTCAATATGGCAGTGATCGGGGTGGCTGTATCGTATGCCGTTTATACAATATTGAATAAAGTGATCAAAAAAGGAAAATGGGCAGTTGGCATCAAAGGTTTCATTGCTGGTTGGTGCTCGATCTTTATCGCAGCGCTGGCAGCCGCTTTGGAACTTGCCATTTCCGGAACCTCACCGGCAAACATCGCTATCCCGGCAATGGGAAGCATTCATGCTCTGATCGGAATTGGGGAAGGGCTAATCACATTTGCCGCTCTGTTGTTCATTTCCACATCGAAGAAAGAAATGCTCGATGAAACGAGCAAGGGAAAACCCGTTGATAAATCGGTTCTCGTCGGTGGCGTAATTATTGCCCTAGTCTTGGCGATCCTCTCACCACTGGCTTCTTCGAATCCGGATGGATTGGAAAAGGTTGCTGAAGACCTTGGTTTCATATCCCTGGATAGTGGTCCTTTATATGAAATTATCCCCGATTACACTTTCCCGGGCATTCATGATGAGCGATTAGCCACTATTGTGGCAGGTGTGATTGGGGTGATACTGATTGCTACGGTCACATTTATTACAACGAACAGAAAGAAAAACAGCACGCAAGAGAAATAGGCAGTTTGTCGCTATACATTAAGAGTAGTGGTTTTTTATATTCGCTTGATACCCGTGTGAAATGGGTTGCCGTGGTGGTGATAGCTTGTATTGTGCTATCTATACCCATTTTCACATGGGCTATTTATATTCTCTTGTTTTCTATACTATTTTCACTTGCGATTGCGACGCAATTACCGGTAAAAAAGGTGTTTCACCGTACATTTTTGATAGAGGTCCCCATTTTGCTGGTTCTCTTGCCTCTCCCTTTTGTAGAAAAGACACCCCCCTATTTTTTCATATCTTGGGCGGATTGGTATATTCGTATCTCCCAACCTGAACTGCTGCGCATTCTGGCGCTTATGCTGCGCTCATGGTTGGTTATTTTTACCATGGTCCTTTTCACCATGACCACTACAGCCGATAAGATTTTTTCATCTCTTATTGCATTTAAAGTTCCTGCGATCTTGATCAATATCATTCAGCTTATGTGGCGCTATTTGGCGTTATTCAGTGAATTGGCACGCTCAATGTCAGCGGCACGTGTTTTACGCAGCGTTCCGTCTGAAAAACATCTTCGCAACAGATTTTCTCGTGTGGGTTATAACATAAAATATACGGGGTCAATGATTGGTAGTATGTTGGTCAGAGCCTTTGAGCGCAGTGAACGCATCTATCAGGCGATGATACTGCGCGGATTTGATGGAAATATTCGAACAATACAGTATCCAACCATGCAAGCTACCCAATTCATGCAGATCGGATTTCTCCTTATTTTTGGATTGTGCTTTATCATTGGAGCGTATGGGATCAATAGATGAAATAACCCCTTTCATGCTTGAGGTGCGCAATCTGAATTTTGCATACCCTGAGAATCCTTGCCTGTTATCGAATATCGATTTCTCCATTTTAAAGGGTGAGAAAATGGCTGTTGTGGGACCCAATGGAGCAGGAAAGACAACTTTGTTGCTGAATCTGACAGGTTTGTTGATTGGTAGTGGCGAGATTTTTATTCAGGGTATGCCCTTATGCAAAAAGAATCTTCCCGCCATCCGTCAGATCCTGGGCATGGTCTTTCAATCGCCGGATGACCAACTTTTTTCCAGTTGCGTTTATGACGATGTAGCCTATGGATTGATCTATCAGGGTAAAGAAAAAGAATTGATCGACCGCTGCGTGCTGGAAGCGCTGCAGGCTGTGGATATGGTTGATCACAAAGATGCGGTCCCATATCATCTCAGTTTGGGGGAAAAGAAAAGAGTGGCGATTGCTACAGTCCTTTCCATGCAGCCGCAACTGCTTCTTTTTGACGAGCCAACCATGGGGTTGGATGCGCGCGCGCGCAAACAATTCATCCAGATCGTGCGTAATCTGCCCCAAACCATCCTGCTGGCTACCCATGATTTAAAATTGGCTGCTACACTGTGTGAGCGATTACTGGTGCTGGATGCCGGTCACCTGGTTTATGATGGAGATATTAGAACAGCCCTGCAGGATACAGCCTTTCTGGAAAAACACGGGTTGGATTTTGAGTAAATTGACAATCTGCTCGCCGGAATAAAACGTGTTCCCGAGCACGGCGAAGGATCTTGTCAGAAACAAAAACAACCTGCCAACTGTAGAGAATCGCTTACCAAATGAAAAGTCATGCTGAACGCAGTGAAGCATCTGTCAGCCACGAATTCAAAAAAGTTGATAAGTTATGTAAACGAACGATCCTAGCGACCAGCCGATTTATTGACTTGTTTTTGACCAGATCCTTCCGTCGCTGCGCTCCTTCAGGATGACAAACAGTGCTGTCATGCTGGGTGCCAGCGAAGCATCTACCACATCCGAAATTAAACCAATTGGCAGATTTCCATATCCACCAATTGGTTTATTTATCTCTATGAAATGAGAAAAAAAGGAACATCCTTTTATTTCAGCAGAATCTCACTCAGTTTTTCTTCATCAAAATCTAATATGATGGTGCCATTGATATCAAAAGTCGGGGTGATCTGAAAACCATTTCCCCAGGAACGCACCTGCCGGGCTGCCTTGAAATTGGTGGTGATATCAACCTCGGTATAAGGGATATTCTTCTCCTTTAACCACACTCTTGCTCTGCGGCAATCAGGGCACCACTGCGTGCAATACATTACCACTCCGCCCTGTGGCAGGCTTTCCTCCTCTTTCATGACATCTTTCTCTTTGAAAGCTTCAGGGATGATCTTGCGCAGCTCATCCAGCAAAACTTCATTGCTGGGCTGGTCGTCAATATCATGAATGTCAATGTAGCGGATGATCCCTGTTTTATCGATGATGAAGATGGCTCGTTCCGTGTAACCTTCTGATCGCAGTACCCCATATTTTTTTGCGACTTCGCCATGTGGCCAGAAGTCACTTAACAGTGGGTAAGTGATTCCGCCCAGGCTTTCTGCCCATGCCTTCAAGCATGATACGTGATCTACGCTTATGCCCAGAACCTGGACATTTAATCCCGCGAATGTGGGTAAAAGCACCTCATAAGACGGGATCTGCCCTGATCAAACCGGGGTCCATGCCAACGGGAAGAAAGCCATTACCACGGTTTTTCCACGCAAATCGCTCATGGTGAGGTCTTTATCCAGATGGCTGGGGAGGGTAAAATCAGGAGCATGTTGACCAACTTTAAGTTTCATGTGTACTCCTTGGTTTACAATATAGAGAATATTAAAACATGATATGGTTAATAAATTCATTATAGCAAAGGAAAGAATCGTATGTATAAGGTAGTTTTACTTCGACATGGCGAAAGCGAATGGAATAAAGCCAATCTGTTCACTGGCTGGACGGATGTTGATCTTTCAGAAAAAGGATTACAGGAGGCGCAACAAGCTGCCGCACTGTTAAAACAGGAAGGCTACACTTTCGATATCGCCTATACTTCTGTTTTGAAACGAGCCATCCGAACTTTATGGATTGTCATGGATGGGATGGACCTGATGTGGGTACCGGTTATCCGCTCCTGGCGTTTGAACGAACGCATGTACGGTGCGCTGCAAGGATTGAACAAAGCCCAGACCGCCGAGAAATATGGGGATGAACAGGTTCACTTGTGGCGTCGCAGCTACGATGTTCCCCCACCAGCATTGGAAAAGGATGATGAACGCTATCCTGGTAATGATCGCCGCTACGCAGATCTGGCAGAGCAGGATGTTCCCACGACGGAATGTCTGAAGGATACCGTGGAGCGCTTTTTACCCTACTGGAAAGACACCATTGCCCCCACCATCAAGGCTGGGAAACGTGTCATTATTGCTGCTCATGGGAACAGTTTGCGCGCACTGGTGAAATACCTCGATAATATTTCTGATGAGGAGATTCCGGGGTTGAATATTCCCACCGGCGTTCCTCTGGTTTATGAACTGGATGAAGACATGAAACCCATTAAACACTATTATCTGGGTGATCAGGATGCGGTCAATGCAGCTATAAATGCGGTTGCCAACCAGACCAAGAAGAAGTAGTTAATTCTTGATGATAAAAATGGGCGCTGAAAGGCGCTCATTTTTTTTGCATGCCAGAAATGTGTTTGTGAATCTCAAACCAGCATTTTTGCATTACACTATAAAAGAGAGGTTTTTTATGACCAGGATTGCATCAAACGTAACCCAAATATTGAAAGCTGTTCCACCCCATGTAACCGTACTAGCAGCAGCGAAGACCCAGTCCGCAAGCATGGTAATGGAAGCCTATCAAGCAGGGCTGCGTCACTTTGGGCATAATTATGTGCAGGAAGCGCTTCAAATGCTCCCTGCGGTAAATGCGGAAATCAAATGGCATATGATCGGTCATTTGCAGCGTAACAAAGCTAAACAGGCTCTGGATCTTTTTACTTTCATTGATTCGCTTGATTCTCTGCGTTTGGTAGATGAGCTTGAAAAGCAGGCGAGTATGATGAAAATTATTGTCCCTGTTATGATCGAAGTGAATATTGGTGAAGAGGAAGCCAAGACAGGCGTAGCGCCTGATGTGGCACTGCAGCTTGCTCAATCAGTCAGTTCTCTATCTCATTTACGGTTGGTGGGGGTTATGACTATGGGTCCTCGCTTTGGTGACCCGGAGGATTCGCGGATCTATTTTCGAAGAACACGGGCAATATTTGAAGCGATCCAGGCAATGCAGTTACCTAATGTGGTATTGAAATATCTTTCCATGGGGATGAGCAATGATTATCTGGTTGCCATTGAAGAAGGGGCAAATATGATTCGACTCGGCACAGCTATTTTTGGAGAAAGGTAGAACATCAATTCTCCAAACGGTTTTATTGAAATACGCCTTGATAGTTCTGCTGGTCTACTTTTTAAGCTGACGGTTTGTTCGAACTAATTTCCTCTCTTATATTTTTAATAAAATTCTTCACTGCAGAAAGTGAGCATTCTCACCGCTCTTCCATGTAAGGAATTTTCCAACAAATTGCTTCTGCAATGCAAGTAAATGGTTGTAATTTGGGCAATATGATAGAATTAGTCCGAATAACGTGATGTTTGACTGATATTTCAATTCAACCGACATTACCATATGGTCATTCCTGTATTATAATTTTGTGGGTTCCTTTCTATTTCAATTCCCTGAAAAATCTGGACGAACCCCACATAGATAGCTGAGATAATTGGCATGGATACAATTCATATTAAAGTCGAATTCTCCGGGCTCTCACGCATTTTGGCTGGTGCCAACGATATGCAGCTTTCTATTTCCCCGCACGAAACCTATACTGATGTGATCCGCCATGTTGCTGAGAAGTACCCTACTTTGATCGGTAATGTGATCGATAAAAATAAAAATTCCCTTTTTCCTTCCAATATTTTCAGCCGTGATGGGAAAACCGTGGTGCAACCTGAACAAATGAATGATATCCCGCGGGATGGAGAGACGCTGATACTGCTCTCGTTACTGGCGGGAGGGTAGGAAAATCATATAGGAGAGTGAAGTTTATGTACGGTTATCATGGCAAGATTCTGCATATTGACCTGAAAGAAAAGAAGACCTGGGTCGAACAAAAGCCAGAGGAATGGTATAAGAAATATATCGGTGGAGTTTCCATGGCAACTCGCCTGTGCTGGGAAAATATCCAGCCTGGTTGTGATCCCTATTCCCCCGAAAATCCAGTTTGTATTGCCAATGGTATTTTTAGCGGCACCCCGGTGCCCGTTGGCGGGAAATTTGGGCTTGCTTCTAAATCACCGCTGACTGGTTTTATCGGCGACAGCCTTTCCGGGAGCTGGTTATCAATTGCTCTGAAACGAGCTAAATGGGACGGCGTCGTCATTCACAACACCAGCGAGAGTTGGGTAAATGTCTTCATCGACGATGATCGGGTTGAATTCAGAGATGCCACCAAACTTCTTGGGAAAGGCACTTATGAGACC
>LDZU01004229.1_pt1 | contig 20945 bp, 19 predicted proteins | sample 615531 | NCBI WGS metagenome assembly LDZU01 (sample SAMN03408293, study PRJNA278302) | terrestrial metagenome | isolation source: oil reservoir sample SB2 | place: USA: Alaska, North Slope, Schrader Bluff formation | collected 2011-09 | reverse complement strand
ATTGCCCTGCGACCTAATTAGATACGCAGACGTTTCATAAATACCCTCTCTTTTGATCACCAAAAAACAGGGATCCAGACCGATGCGCAACCCCGGAATACCAGAAACCAGGGAAGATCGTGCCCGAGGATACCGGGGCGGGAGGGGATCGCGCAGAGAATTACACCACATACCAGCCGGATCCTGCGGCAGGTACGATCGAGTGCGCAGCCAGAATCACACCGACATGATCCAGGATCAGATGGCGGGAACATAAACTCGTGCAACCAGTATCTCCCCGTAAAAGTCCTCCTGGATAAGATCGGCGCGGCCCTCAAGCATCAGAAAGAGGGTGGGGATATAGACATCATACAGGTGGCACCCGATCTCAGATGCAATACGGGAGAGAGGAACCGGATTAGACCCATCGGGATCGAGGAGAAGGAGCGTCGCATAGATCATGGATGAAGCCTCCTCAAAAGCCTCCTCATGGGCGATCTCGACAACATCCTCGGCGATCACAAAGAGGTCATCATCATCTGCCAGATGACGCCGCCTCTGCCGCCTTCGCTCCTCTTTCTCAGCCAGTTTCAACTGTGTGATCAGTTCATAAAGGGTGACAGGCCGTGTCCGGTACTCCTTTCGCTTGATACGCCGCTGGATCTCCCGTTCAAGCACCTCGATCGGACCCAGGTGAGATGCGATCCCCTCCCCATCCGGATCCCCGTCAAAGAAGAGCTCTCCCCCATAATCTTCATCATCCAGATCGTCAGCCTCTGGAACGGGCACCCGTTCGATCAGGGCATCGGACTTCATCCTGAGAAGAATAGAGGCATAGAGTAGCGTACGGCCTGATATGCGGAGATCGAGCTCGCGCCTCCGTTCAAGTTCGCTCAGAAAGCGATCGGTCAGGAGAACAATATCAACATTCCAGGGGTCGATCTCGCCACTTTCAGCCATCCTGACAAGGATCTCGATCGGTTCTTCGGAGATCGGCTCTTCAGTGATCGATTCGTCAGGCATTGCACTTCACACCGGTCACAAGGGTACTCTTGTCCGGGCGTATAGTCACCCCGATGATACGGTCGGCACCCTGAATCATCGGCTTTCGAAGAGAGATGGCAATAAACTGCGAAGCCTCAGAGAGACTTTTAATCATCTGCGAGATCCCCTCAACATTGGATCCGTCAAGGTGCATATCCACCTCATCAAGACCATAGAAGGGGGCAGGCATATGCCGCTGGATCGAGAAGATCAGGGCAAGTGTCACAAGCGACTTCTCCCCACCACTCATCATATTCAGCCTCCGGACATCCTTATCCTGTGGATGCACCTCAAACGTCAGGCCTCCGGCAAAGGGATCCTCCACATTTTCAAGGATAAGATGACCCCAGCCCCGCGCAAGACGCCCATATATCTCCTTGAAATTTGAGTTGATAGCCTCAAATGTCGAGAGGAATACCTCGCGTTTCATCCGCTCGAATCCTTCGATCCGCTCAATAAGATCTGATCGTTCACGGGAGAGGATATCTTTCCTCCCGGTACGCTCAGTCACCCGTGCAAAGACACGATCATACTCCTCAATCGCAAGCATATTGACCGCCCCCATCTTTCTGATCTGCCGCTCGGTGAGCGCAATCCCCTCCTCGATCTCCTCGGGTGAGAGATCGCATTCGACCTCTTCGGTCTCAGGTGCAAGCAGAGTGATCTCGGCTGCTATAGACTGCTGCCGCTCCTTCAGGGCTTCTGCCTGGATCATATGCCGTTCTTTCTCATTGGAATGGCGGATGAGCCGCCGTTCAATATCCGCAACCTGTTCATCAAGTGCACCCCTCTTCTGGCGGAGCGACTCCATCTCATCGGAGAATGTCCGCTGCTCCTCTTCAAGCCGTTGGATCAGATCGCGGGAAGTCTGTATCTCTTCTTCTAATGCCCTGTTCTTGGCTTCAAGCCGGATGTTCGCCTCGACAAACTCCTCCTTCTCTTTTGTCATCTCCTCGATACGTTTGGAGAAATACTGGCGTTCACGCTGGAGATCCGCGATATCCGCTTCTTTGTTCCGGAGACGCCGCTCGATATCCTCAATGGATCGCTTCAGATCCGAGACGAGTCCTGCCAGCCGTACTGTCTCGGATGCCTCCATCCGCTTTTTGAGCTCGTCCACACGGGTATTGATACCACTGATCTGATCGGTGATCGCATCAAGAGTCTCTTCCAGAGCATCGATCTCAGCGGCAATCTCCGTTTCACCGCCTTCGAGTTCGGAGAAGGCGCCAGCGAGCCCTGCAATATCAGTATCAAGCTGTGCTATCCGCTTCCCATATTCCTCCATGATCAGCTCAAGCCGCGCAGCCTTCTGTTCGCACTCCTGCCGGTCCGAGCGGAGCGCGTCAACCGCAGCATTCTGTCGAGTGATTGATGCAGCAAGCTCCTCTTCCTCCTGCCTGAGTCTGGTGAGTCTCTCCTGTAAAGCCACCATCTCACGATCGACGGCAGCACCAAACCCTTTTATATCACGTTTCACCGATCCGCCGGTCATTGCCCCGGTACGTTCGAGGAGATCGCCCTCAAGGGTAACCATCCGGTACCTGCCAAGAAGCTTTCGCGCATGCTCCATCGTATCGACGATGATCGAGGTTCCAAATACGAGAGAGAATGCCCGTTCATACGCAGGATCGAACTCAATAAGGCGGATCGCATAATCAACGACACCATCCCCGTCAACAGGCGGAAGCGGAGGAGGCACCCTCAGTTTTGAAAGAGGAAGGAACGTCGCCCTTCCCAGGCGCTGCTCTTTGAGGAACCGGATTGCATCAGCTGCAATAGAGTCATCCTGGCAGACCAGATGGTTGAGCCGCCCCCCGGCAGCAATATTCAGTGCGGTTGCATATTCGGGAGGGGCTTTTCCGAGCTGCGCGATGGTTCCATACACCCCATCCATCCCGAGCACCGCCTCTACAGCACGGCCACCTGCCTCGCCATGCGCCTGCTGTCGTGCCTCCAGCTGCATCAGTTTCTTTTCAAGAGATCGGATCTCGGATCTGACATCCTCATGCGAACCCCTGAGGGTCATCACCTTCTTCTCAATTGTGGAGAGTTGCTGATCATGCTTCTTCTGATCAGATCGGATCAGATCGAGATCAGCTGCTGCCTCCCGGATCTCACGTTCCTTTTCGCTCCGCTCATCCCGTGCCGCCTGAAGACGTGGAGCAAGCCGCTCACGTTCAGAAACCCTGATCCGGCTTCTTTCGATGACGCTATCTTTTTCTGAGAGGAGACGGGAACGCTCAGCTTTTTTTTCTTCAAGCTGTTGCATGCAGGAGAAGATCTCAGTCTGTGCCCCCTCGGAATCCCTGCTCGCTGCTTTGAGATCAGTCTCAGCCTTCTCCATCTTCGCTTTCAGGGTTGAAAGCTCCATCCCGAGATTTGCCCTGTCAATGGACAGGTTTCGTATACTCTCGGTTCGTTCCTTTACTGTTGCTTCAGACCGCCTGATATCAGCAAACTTCCGGTTGATCGCCTCCAGATTCGCCTCACGATCACGCGTATTGCGCTGGATACCCTGCTCGGAACTCCGGATTACACCCTTTGCCTCTTCAATCTGTGAGAGGAGACGGAGGTATTCCGGTCCGCTCTTCTGCCGGATCTCCTCGTCGATTTCTTTCATCTCATCACGGAGGAATGCCTTTTCATGCTCGTCATGGGCGATATCATCAGCGATTCTAAGAAGAGCACGATCGGTTTCAGCAATTATCCCTGCAATCTCAGTCTCTTCCCGCCTCTTCTCGCGGAGTTTTACGATATTTCTCTTCGCCATGAAGGAGTCCAGCTTCTCCTGAAGGCGGCGGAATGCAAGAGCCTCTTCCCGCTCGACTTTGAGGAGTTCCTGTCGCTCGATGAGTTCATGGAGGAGAATCTCTTCACGTTCAATCCTCCATCTCACCACTTCAAGCTCGGCCATTGACTGCTCACGCTTCTGATCGAATTCCGAGACCCCTGCGATCTCATCAATAATCTTTCTCCGCTCGAAATCCGACATCTCCATGATCCGGGCGACATCACCCTGCATCACGATATTGTACCCATGGGGTTTGATCCCATGTCCGGCGAGGAACGAGAGGATATCACCCTGTTTGCAGAGCCGTCCATTTAAGTAATTATATGAATAATACCCGTTTGCTGTGCGCTTGATCCGACGCGTTATCCGGGTACCATCCGAAAAACTGACATGTACCTCGGCGGTGTTTTTATTGGATCCGGTATTGATGAGATCAGTCAGTCTTTCGGCACGTAATCCACGGGCAGAGGTGATCCCAAGCGCAAAAAGAATACTATCTAAGATATTGCTCTTCCCAGAACCATTCGGGCCGGAAACAACAGTAAAACCTGTTTCAAGAGGGATCTTCGTCTTTCGTCCGAATGATTTGAAGTTGTCGATCTCAAGCAGGGTTATGTGCAAACGATCATACCTTCAATATCCGTTTATTTTTTACGCTGGATCGTCTTTGGAGAGGTATCATCATCCTTCTCTTTTCCAGAAATCACCACTCCGCTCTTCGGATCAACATCGGGCGCCTCGTAGATCTTGCTTTCGATCTTTCCCTTCTTCATTTTGGTCACAGGTGCATAGCCGCTGCTCGCCACAATGTAGTCATTCCGGTTCCGCTTCTCATGCTTCAGTGTGCCATCAGGCTGCATGATCAATTCCATATCCGACGTATCCACCGGGGGTTCTGCCTCGGGACCAGGAGTTGCTGGTGGTGGCGGTGAAGGGTGCCGCTCCCGAACCCGGACTGGCTCTTCATCAGGTACGATCCTTGATCGGGAACGTGGTTCTTTCTGCAGAGAGACTGCTGAAGCAGTATCACCGCCACGTATCTCCTGATCCTCAAGATTTCGGGCCAGTTTCCTCGTGACAGATTTGAGATCAAGCATCTCGGCAGTCACTCCTTTGAGCAGTGCATCCAGCTCACGAACCTTCCGCTCAAGTGCGGCGATCCTCTCATCCTCATCTGCTGTAGCGGTGTGTACCGGTTCTTCCTCGCGCTTCACCATCTTCAACTCCCGTTCCTTCTCCTCTAACTCATGTTCAAGAAACTTCATACGTGCATCCATTTCCCGCGCACTCCCCCTCTTCTGTACGATCTGACTCACTGATGATAATGGTTTGCCTCACTGATTACAAGAAAGGATATTACCTTTTTACCACCATTTCTATTTATATGTCATTCCTTGAACGCGACGATCCAGAAGTCGCTGGTATTATCGAAAAAGAACACCACAGGCAGGTCTTCGGGCTTGAACTGATCGCATCTGAGAACGTGGTGAGCCGGGCTGTCATGGAGGCAACCGGTTCAATTATGTGCAATAAATACGCCGAGGGGTATCCGGGCAAGCGCTACTATGGCGGATGCGAGTTCCATGACGAGGTCGAGAACCTCGCACGCGACCGCCTCTGCAAACTCTTTTCTGCGGAACATGCCAATGTCCAGCCTCATTCAGGGAGCCAGGCAAACCAGGCAGTATACTTTGCAACCATCCATCCGGGCGACGTGATCATGAGCCAGAGTCTGACCCAGGGTGGACATCTCTCCCACGGCTCACCGGTCAATATCAGCGGAAAACTGTATGAGGTGCATAGTTATGGTGTCGATTATGAAAGTGAGATCCTCGACTACGGTGCAATCGCCGAGATGGCACGGAAGACACAACCGAAGATGATCGTCTGTGGCGCATCCGCCTACCCACGCGAGATAGACTTCAAGGCATTTGGTGAGATTGCCGAGGAGGTCGGCGCGATCTGCATGGCAGATATCGCTCATATCGCAGGTCTTGTCGCAGCCGGCATCCACAACTCTCCAATTGATGTCTGCCAGTATACCACGACAACCACCCATAAGACGCTCCGCGGTCCCCGCGGAGGTGCGATCCTCTGCAGGAAAGAAGATGGACCTGGAATCGATAAATCCGTCTTCCCCGGCATGCAGGGAGGTCCGCTGATGCATATCATCGCCGCAAAAGCTGTCTGTTTCAAAGAGGCACTCCAACCTTCATACAGGGAATATGCTAAACAGGTTGTGAAGAACGCCCGTGTCCTCGCAGAGACTCTGGCCGAAAACAATCTCAGGCTCTGCTCCGGGGGAACCGATAATCATCTCATCCTCCTCGATCTCTCAGATCACGGAATCACCGGCCTTGAAGCGGAAAATGTGCTTGGGGACGCGGGTATCACCGTAAACAAGAACACGATTCCACGGGAGAAGAGAAGTCCGTTCATCACATCCGGCCTCAGGGTCGGAACCCCGACCGTTACATCCCGCGGGATGAAAGAGGAGGAGATGAAACTGATAGGGGACTGGATTGGCCGTGTGATAAACAATATTCACAATACCAATGCCATCAACGCAGTGAGAGAAGAGGTTGTTGAATTCGCAGGCAGATTCCCGCTCTACCCTGATGCAGTATGATCCTTGACGGAAAGAAGACCTCGGAGAAACGGCTTGCGCTTCTTGCTGAGAAGATTGAGGAGACAGGGCTCTATCCCCGGCTTGCCACCGTTCTTATCGGGGAAGATCCGGCTTCGCAACTCTATGTTAAGATGAAACACAAAGCATGCGAGCAGGTCGGGATCGGTTCAATTGGAATCGAACTCGATGCCGGCGTATCAACCCAGGATGTACTGGATGCGGTACATCGTCTGAATGACGATCCGATGATCAGCGGGATCCTTGTTCAGCTGCCGCTCCCCAGGCAGGTCGATACCCATACAGTGATCGAAGCGGTGGATCCCATAAAAGATGTTGACGGGTTCCACCCGACAAACCTCGGGCGTCTCTTCTCGGGATTACCACTCTTCTCTCCCTGCACCCCGCTTGGGGTGATGAGACTCCTTTCCGAATATAAGATTGATCCAGCCGGTAAGAATGCCGTTGTTATCGGACGGAGTATTGAGGTCGGCAGGCCGATGGCTGCTCTCCTGACAAATGCCGATGCAACTGTCACGATTGCCCATTCAAAGACCGTCGATCTGGCATCGATCACTCAGAAAGCAGAGATCCTGGTGGCCGCTGTCGGTCGGCCCCGTTTTGTCACCTCCGAGATGGTCGGGTGGGGTGCAACAGTCATCGATATCGGAACAAATTATGATGAGGATGGAAAACTCTGCGGGGATGTGGACTTTGCGATGGTTGAGACGAAAGCCGGAGCAATCACACCGGTGCCGGGTGGTGTTGGCCCGATGACGATTGCCACCCTGATGGAAAATACCTTCGCCGCGGAAAAGATGAGGTCATGCGGACCACTTGTATAGGCTCAATCAGGGTCGGGGGAGAGAACCCGGTTCGGCTGATGGGCGTCATCAATACAAGCCCCGAATCTTTTTTTTCAGGATCGTTTGTTCCCCCGGACGGGGTGCTGGCTGCCGCAGAACAGATGATCGTGGCAGGTGCCGATATCATCGATATCGGGGCGCGGAGCACCGCACCGGGAAGCCGGGAGATTTCTGTCTCAGAAGAGTGTGAACGGCTGAAAATCTGCCTCTCCGGGCTTGTAGGGCTGGGCATCCCGATCTCGGTCGATACAATGCATGCAGAAGCCCTTGAAGTGGCCCTCAGGTACGATATCAATGCAATAAATGACATCCATGGACTTGCAGATGAGAGCTATGCCAGGATCGCTGCAGAGAGCGGCCTTCCGGTGATCGCAATGGCAGCCATCGCTGCACCGGGAGATGCATGCGGTGCAGATGAGACAATGCAGGCACTGGCAATTGTCATTGAGCGATGCAGAAAGCATGACATCAGTGATCTGATCCTCGATCCGGGGGTTGGCCGCTGGGTACCAGAGCGGACCTTTGAGGATGACTGGGATATCTGCCGCCGCTTCAGCGAGTTTGCCACTTTTGAAAAACCACTCCTCGGTGCGATCTCACGAAAGAGTTTCATCGGTGATCTCCTGGGTAAACCTGCCGAAGAGAGGCTCTTTGGCACTCTCGCTGCAACCACCCTCCTGATCGATTCCGGAGCGGATATGATCAGAACCCATGATATCCAGGAAACCGCTGATCTCATAAAAGTCTGCGGGGAGATGAGAAGACGATGAGTATCTCCTTCTCTGCCTTTGGATGTAAAACAGGGCTTATCAAACCAGGTGATGATCTTATCGGAAGAATCCTGGCATCAGTCGGGGAAGCAGGAGAAATCCGTGATGGCGACATCATCGTCATCGCAGAGTCCGCACTCGCAACAGCAGAAGGGCGGGTGATCAGGCTTTCCGATGTGACACCATCGGATGACGCCCTGCGATATGGAGAGCGCTATGCTATGGATCCACGGGTTGCGGAAGTGGTCATCTCCGAATCCGATGAGGTGATCGGCGGGATACCGGGATTTCTCCTCTGTTTAAAAGATGGAACGCTTCTGCCAAATGCCGGAGTAGACGGATCGAATGCCCCGGAGGGTACCATCATTCCCCTGCCCCATGATCCGAATGCCTCGGCATACCGGATACGGAATGAAATTTTTGAGAGAACGAACAGGAAAGTGGCGGTTCTCGTCATCGATTCAAGAACCCATGCAATGCGGCTTGGCGTCTCAGGTGTCACAATCGGATGTTCGGGTATGGCGGTTATCGGCGACTGTCGGGGCACAAAGGATCTTTTTGGACGGAAGCTCATGGTGACCAGGCGTGCTGTTGGGGATTGTATAGCATCAGCTGCAGAGCTCCTGATGGGTGAAGCTGATGAAGCTATTCCTGTTGTAATCGTTCGGGGACTGGATAATCTGGTCGGAGAGGGGGAGGGCATAGAGACGATAGCACCAGATGAATGCCTGTTTATGGGTGCGGTAAGAAAAATGGAGAGAAAGAACTAATCATGTTCCTGCTCTCCCCTCACCACCCCGACCCGGCCTTTCTCATGCATCACGGAAAACCCAAGCAATTCAAGGTACTCCCGTGCTCTTCCCTTTCCATGGATCAACACCTCGACGAGATCCTCTTTCTCATCGATATCGGTTGAGAGGCGGAACGAATCAATGACATCCACCGAAAAACCGCACTCTGCTGCCATTACCAGATGCTTCTGAAAACTCGACCCATAGTACCGGGCATGGAAACACTGCGGGCGTTTCAGAAAGATCACATTGGTCCCCCCCCCACGGCCAGGAACAATTGCCATATCCGCATCAGTTGAAAGAACCCGCTGGAGTGACTTTGCGGTCACGAGCGGAAGATCGGCCATGATGATCAATGCCGGGCAGTGAAATTGCGGAAGCGCCCAGTCAATCGCCTCGTTGAGTCCTTCATCCCTGACAGCGACCAGTGCGCTCTCGCAGGTGCAAGGGGTGGTGGAGAGGAGGGTCGCCGAGCACCCCGTCCTGTTCACAGCAGATACAACATCCTGAAGCATCGCATATGCAAACCCTTCGCGCTCCTGCTGATCCATCACACACGAGAGCCGGGTCTTGGGGTTGATCGGCTTGAAGGGAATCAGGGCATGAAAGTACATTGATCAGGGTATAGCAATCAAGGATTAATACCAATCGATCCGGCTCCCAATTCCCATTGGTGGAGATATCCCCGATGCGGGAGGGGAGAGCCGCCGCAGAGGATAGCCATATCCTCTGTTACGACGCCGATGACTGTTGCGTCCACTCCCGCAACCGGGAACTGATCGGGCGGCACTGTTGCAATCAGTTCGAAGTCACCACCACCGAAGAGGAAGAGATCAGTTGCCCTCTCTTTTGGAATACCCGGTATGAGTGGGAAGAGAGCCGGATCGAGAGAAAAGCCTGCGTTCGATGCCCGCCCGAGATCGGCAAGCGAGAGGGCAATGCCATCTGAGATATCCATCATTGCAGTTGCCCCCCCTTCCGAGAAGGCTCTTCCTTCCACGACACGGGGAACCGGAGTGATCAGGTTCTTCCAGAACCGGATATCTCCCCCAAGACCCGCCTCTGCGCATCCCGGCATACCGGTGACACAGACGAGATCGCCGGGTTGTGCACCGGATCGCCTGAGGATCTTCCCCTGATCCACAAATCCGATCGCAGTTGAGACGATCGTCAGCTCAGTATGGCGATCGATATCCCCGCCTGCAAGCCGTGCACCGACAGAGCTGCAACAGGCAGAGGCACCCCGGGTGATGTCGGGGAGGCGTGATGGATCATCCAACCCGACGGCCATCAGGAGATCAGCAGGAGATGCTGCCATCGAGGCAATATCCGAGAGGGTGACAGCTGCTGCCATCCATCCGATCTCATAATCGGTCATTCCTTTCGGAAAATCAGTTTTTTCATGGAGCATATCGGTAGTCATCACGAGGTGGCGGTCGCTGAGATCGAGGACTGAACAGTCATCTTCAGTCTCCTTCTCACCGACAATTCCCCGGATCTCATCCAGCAGCATTCGATCATCCACCTTTCTTCACCTCCTGTTCCCGCATCGACCGGTAGGATTTGAAGAGAACCTCAATCGATTCGGCTTTCCTGCTCCTTTCATACTGCTCCTGCTCCTCCCGCCATCTGGTATGTCGTTCCAGAAGGGAACTTTTCGGGCATGCCCCAAATGATCCCTGAACCCGGATACGAAGTCCCTCACCCGAGAGAAGTGGGATCCCAAACTCTCGGAATGCTGCCTCAAGATCCTGTGAGCGGGGAGACTGCCCTGTGACGATCACTCCCGCGATCGGAGCATCGGCAAGCTCACGGATCGCATTCATACCCCATCCATCAGTCCTCAGAAGGTAGATCCAGTCATCAGGTGATATCCCCATCTCAGACCGCATCCTCCGAATCGCATCACGGGAGAGGGCATCAAGCACCTTCAGCGGCACGAGATCCTCTCCCTGTTTCAGATCGGCATAGGTCTTCAGCCGTTCAAGCTGTTTCCGCATCCCTTTGTTTCTTCTCTCTTCTTTCCTGAGATATCTCTTCTGATTGGTGATGATCCCCTGCAGACGAACCACCTCGGCATCCCGCTGTATCGTCTCCTTCTTCTTTGATCGCTCAGCCTTCAAAAGACGACGGAGGCGGGATATCTCCTCATCTTTCTTCTGCGATTCTTCATAGAGTTCAGAGACAAGCCGCCGAAGTTTGCGGATCATCTCATCGTATTCACGAGATTGTTTCGGCTCTGAGGGAGCAGCTTCAGGTGCCACAGCTTCATCAGAGCTCTCCTGAATTTCCTCCCCTGAAAGCTCGACGAGGGCCTGTTCCAGTGAGAGGCCACGGACGACGCGGGCGCGGACTTCATCAAGAGCAATCCCCGGAGGCAGTCGTTTGGAGAGGCGTGCAAACTTGTTCTTATAGTGCCGGTATGCCAGCATCGCCGCAGCATAGGCATCGCGTTCATGATCGTTTGTATAATTGATATCAGCGGCAAGCTCATATTTCTCGGGTATTGGAATATCACTCTTTGGGAGGAAAGAGACAGCGTTAAAGGACCTGCGGATCTTCTCCACAGTTCCTGGCATCTCTTTCTTATCCGAGGCGATGATCAGTGGGCGTCCATAGAGGGTGATCTCAGCTATTGCTTCTGCAACTGAGGTGACCCGGGAGCTGGAGAGGTGGATGAGATCTCCATCAAGGCTCAGAAGTGCAAGTGCCATTGTGGTTCCGGGATCAATTCCTGCAATCAGGTATCCCGGCTTGCTGGTCTGGGGAATAAAACGGATCCGCTCAAGCCGCGGCTGGGTGACGGAGACCTGCACATCGGAGCCGCGATAATTTGAGATCGGAACCTCTGATCGTTTGGCAGTAACATGGAATATCACCCGCGAATTGCCGCCGAATGCCCGGAAATCCTTTTTATCATATGGTACGCCTGCTTCAATCAGGGTCATCTCGATCTCCCGGCCTTTTGCCCGGACCGCGCCATGGATCTTCCGCGTATACCGGTTCTGGCTCCAGCCGCCTTTGCCGGGTGAACGCCTTCGCGAGACGGTGATCAGGCATGCATCGGCAAATGCTACAACCCGGCATCCGGCACCAAGCCAGGCAACCTGAGCGGATGTCCTCGCTTCTGCAAAGGGATCAAAACGGTTGAAGGTGAGGTTGTACCTGCCTGCTACCTGTGCCAGGCTCTCGCGATGGTCACCCCCGCCGGTGACGCAGACGAGATCGGTCTTTGGGGGAAGAGACTGGAGGAAGAGGTAAACATCTTTTGTATCTGCTGCCACTTCCTGAAGACTGTCAACTGCAAGAATATCCGGTTCCTCGGCGTTGAGGATCCGGAGCAGGCGGAAGAGCGATACCTCGGTCTCAGAGACAATCTCACCATCTTCAATCCGGCAGAGTGCAAATGAAGGGCGTCTTGACTGGGAACGAACCGAGCCCCTGACGATATCGATCCCATAGACCCGCATACCTATCACCCAGTGATTGCAGACAGTGCATCCTCCGGATCGATACCCATCCGGTATTTCCGGTTAAAGAAGGTGACGATCGTCTCAACATCCCGTCTGAGGAGATCCTCGGCATTTGGGTGGGAGCATTCAACCCATTGCGGCCAGTCGATGATCCAGCAGTGGTCTTCATTCACCATTACATTATATTCAGAGAAATCAGCATGGATGATTCCCAAGGAATAAGTCTTCTGCATCTCGCCGATCAGCTCTTCATAGACGGGACGGGGATCCGCCAGAGTACACTGGTTCAGGTTCACACCCGGGATATAGGAGATGGCTATCGTGTTTCTGCTCCTGTCAATTGGAACGGGCACCCGCACCTTTCCGGTGAGACGTAACAGTGCCTCGTACTCCTGCTCTGCAGAGAGGGCAGAGGCAAAGATCCAGGGGCAGTGAGCATCATCGGTCATATAGTCCCGTTTCAACCTGACCGACTGGAATGAGTGCTGACCAACCCGGTGGAATTTCAGGACGACCACTCCAAGGCCGAGCGCCTCATACACCTCCGACTCTTTCCCCACCCCGATGAGTGATCCAAGTGCCGAGATCGTTTTTCTACCCACAAGGGTATGGAGGGCGAGGCAGTCATATCCTGCAAAGACGAGTCCATACCCGGGATAAGGAACGGCATTGTAGCTGACGAGATCTTTCTCCATCAGTTCACCCAGCCGATATTCAAGTTCACTCTTCGAGAGACGGGTGATCCGTTTCAGGTCATCAAAAGGCACCCAGCGGTATCGTTTCATGAGACGTTCTATTGCATAGAGGATCGTATATTCGTACTTGTGGAGATCCCGCACTATATCGGCAGAGGGTGGCATTGTACTGTATTATAGGAGTGCTGAGATGAAAAATATCATGATACCTGCTTTTTCGAGTAACGTCTCACAAGTTCAACAGCCGTTGGGTAGGTTTCATCGTTACAGCAGATCAGAACAGGGTTTACAAGTGCTTTCCGGGCAATATAGATCTTCTTCTCATCCGGGATCAGACGAACAGACGCAACTTCCTTCCAGCGGATTCCACCAGATGCCTGCCCCCGGGAAAGGAGGCCGGCACCAGCGGCCGTTACATTGCCTGAGAGGATACCGAGAACTGCCATGGTATCAGTCATATTCTGAGCATCTTTTCCCGGCAGATACGCAACACCATCCGAATCGATGATGAAGTGGTAGAGATTGCCACCCCGTGTAATAGTATGGAGAAGAAGAACAACAATTCCTGCCAGCAACAAGATAAAGCCTGTCATGACAAGACCGATAAAGAGGTAATCGAAGACGGATGCGGGTGTCGGGCTTGCCAGTTCAAGTATGACCAGAAAAAATGTGAGTGCAAGACCGGCGATCCCGATTCCAAGAAATATATGGCGTATCTCTGTCTTCCCGATGAAGGGCATTTTCGCATCCCATTCAATCCTCTCCGGGACTGAGGCTGGTTCCATACCATCATATTTTCTGGTGATGAGATACACCTTTCTATTCAGGATGTGATCGGGCGTGGTGATGGATACGGGGGATCTGTACTGTACACATTGCAGGAGTCATGCAATCATCACACAGCACTATTCAGGACAAAAACTCTGCAGAGAACACTTCATCGTTGATCTGGAGGCAAAAGCCAAGCGGGAGATTCGCAGGAACCTGTGGCTCAGATCAGGGGATCGGATCGGCGTGGCTCTGGATGGAGGACCCGCATCTGCTGCTCTTCTTACACTCATGATGAAAATCACAGAGAAAAGAAGCGATATCGAACTCTATGCCATTTATATCGATGAGGAAGGAAAGGATAGCCGCAGGATAGCAGAAGCGATTGCTGCTGCCGCCCGCGTTTCGATTCTGGTAATGAAGAGAGAGGCGGGACGGAAGATGAATGAAAACCTTGCAGAATGTGCATCCGGTGCCGGGATCACAACCATTGCCTGTGGAAAAAACCTTGATGAGGAGGCAGAAGCTGTCTTCAAGGCTTTTGTATCCGGGGATATCGACTCTCTCAGCTCTGTGTGTGAGCCCGGGAAGATCCGATGGATATATCCTCTTGAAACCATTCCCGCAGCTGAACTCTGGCTCTATGCCGCCCTCCATTATGATGGAGTGACTTTTCATCATGAAGAGAAAGAAGAGTTCTCTCAAAAAATCCAGGCAGTTCTCGGAGCATATACCGCCCGCCATCCCTCAACGCTCTATGCAGTATACCATATCGGCAGAAGGATTCGATCCTGCATATCCGATACCAAACAGTAGTATCAGAGTACAACCTATCCCTGATCATCATGCAGTGTGATATTGGCTGTGAAAAGACCCGGATCGAGAACCTCATCAGGCAGGGGATCTGGTCTTCGGGAACTGAGGGGGTCGTCCTTGGAGTGTCAGGCGGCATCGATTCAGCGGTGGTTGCCGCTCTTGCCACCGCATCTCTTGGCAGTGAGCGTGTATGCGCATTCTTCCTCCCATCTGCTGCCACACCTCCGGCAGATGAAGAGGATGTCCGGGAACTCTGTGACAAACTTGGCCTTGAACTTCAGATCATCCCGATTGATGGTATCATCGAGGCATACCGCCACATGGAAGGATTTGTCGATGAGCCATACCTGATCGGCAACCTGATGGCACGGACACGGATGACAATGCTGTACTACCAGGCAAATCTCAGAAACCGGCTCGTCATCGGCACATCAAACAGAACCGAGTATCTCATCGGATACTGTACCAAATGGGGAGATAATGCAGCTGATCTTCAACCAATACTCCACCTCTCAAAAAAAGAGATCTATATCCTGGGAGAAGAACTGGAGATGCCTGACCCAATCATGAAGAAAGAACCCTCTGCCGGGCTCTGGCATGGGCAGAATGATGAAAAAGAGATCGGGATCTCATATGCTGAGCTTGATTCTGCACTTGCATTCCTTGAAGAGAATAACTGGAAGGCAGAGAATACGATCCAGGAGAAGGTTCTCGCGCTGGTGAAGAAGAGTGCGCATAAGCGGCTGCCCGCACTCAGTCTCGCAGGCACTGATCCCAGATCTCCGTGAACTGCTCAGGCCGGTTCATCAGATCAGCAATCATCTGATCGCCAATAAGATTGTATAGCGGCTGTTTCCGGACGATCCCGATATCAGGGTAATCAGCAGCTTCGAGGACACGAAGGTCGACTACACGCGTGTAGAGGGGATTCTTGATAAAACGGCCATTATCTGTCTCATAGTATGCTGCTCCCCTGTATGCCTGAAAGAAGGCATAGTCGCTTGAGAAGGTATCTGAGACGATATTTGCCGTCACCAGCGGATCATTGCCGGGGTTGATCGTCACATGGCCAAAACCGGGCGGGATCAGGATTTTGTCACCCTCAACTGCCGGGTGTAGGACGACATCAGTAAGATCTGCTGCCTGAAGGAGGAAGTGACCCCTTCCGGAGAGGACTTCGTAGACTTCCGGGTACGGAACGCCGGCATCGTTCTCTGGATGATGGTGCCCTTTTGTCTTGATGAATTCGCCACATACAGAACCGGGGGTGATCATGGTGATATCATACCTGATCTGCCGCAACCGAAGAAGCGCACGATCCTCATCATTCATGGCCAGATCCCGGTACATATAGTAGAGGGGACCTGAAGCATCACAGGAAGGATTGGCAAGCACCATCCGCATATCATCTACTGTCCTGACATCGGGTTCAGGAAGGGTGCCTTTCCAGATATCCATCAGTGTTCTTTTCGATGTAAGAATATTTAAAAAGCTGGATTGTGGGTCAGAGGAGATGTAGCATCAGAGGCAGGTGGAGGGAATGGGTAAGTCTGGGGAAGATTATTGGATGATGGGAGTGATTTTGGATGGAATTGGGGGGAGGAGCAGCAGGGCGCGTTACTGTCATTTGAGTGTATGCTGCTGGAATGTGACAAAAAGTCTTGCAGAAAGGGCTTGATCTGAAGAATGGGATACACTTCAGAAGTGCGAGATCGGATCCATCAGCCTGCAATCCATCAGACCTTTGATCGCAAGGGTGGTTACCGGATAGCCGTCCTCTTTCATTGCCGCAAATGGATTGGTGCCCCCTAGTGCAACGATGCCAAGGTACTGGGGGCTCACGGAAACACCAAGGATGGAGGCATTGGGCATCCCGACCTCCAGGATACCGGAGAAATGGCTGTCAACACATTCGTCAAGTACTTCGGCAAGGAGCGTCTCGGCCTCCATATGACATTCACGAACATTGCCAAGGATATTTCCATTCCCTTCCTTCATCACCCGATTCACTGATGTGAGATCCTGTGATGCCATCACCTGGAGGGGATCGAAGGTGGTTGCTTCATAGAGGATCATATGCGTGAACCTGCGGGGGAGGTTGGACTCCACCTCTATCACTCCACCGCCGATTGGGTTTGTGACGATCCCGCGCCTGAGAAGAATGCCATCCAGCGTGATACTGCAGAGGGTACATATCCCAAGCATACCTTCGGGGATTCTGTAGCCCTCCAGAGTCTCACCCGGTTCAACAAACCGTACCATATCCCCAACCGTAATGCCTGCTGATGTCACGCGCTTCAGGAGCTGGATCGCATATTCGCGTTCGATTACTGGTATAAGAAAGAGATTATAGACAATAGTCCCCTCATTCTCCAGCGGGTTATAGGTTACCTGCATAGAATATTCGACAATCTGGTTATTGATGAATTTCAGAGGAGTATCCATTATGTACTAGTCGAGCCGGTTCAATAAAACCCTTCGCCAGCGTGTGATGTGAATCGAAATATTGTTCTATTTACGGGCACCTGTATGGGTATGGATGAATCAGTACGGAGGCGTGCCATCCGTGAGATCACCCTGATCCTCGAAACCGCAGGATATGATATCGAGGAAGAGGGCGATCCCTTCGATCTCTCCGCAGTTGCAGGAAAAGAGTGTATTCTTGTGATGTGCACCGATGATCCCACACAGGCACGGATCTTTGATAATAAACCATATATCCTGGAGGAAGAGGGGGAGAAGATACCTTGTAAAAAGCTGATCTTCACCCTGAATGAGAGACTGACCACCCATGAAGCCTCCATCTGGCTGCCTGAGGAACTCGGGAGATATGCCGGGGAAGCCGCTGTGGCGCGGGTTGAGGGGCGGCGCTATCGGATCCGGATGGAAGAGCCCCCAGTACAAAAGCAGCAGAGAAGAGAAGGACGTATGCAGGAGAGGCAGACGGAGCGCCGGGCACCGGCCCCGGGTTCTATCGCATGCCTGTCGGTACATGTCAGCCAGCAGGAGGCAGCTCGTATCTCCGGGCAGAAAGGAGAGGGGCGCCTCAGGCTGATCCCACACTGGGCATACCAGTACTCCTGCATGGGGCAGGCCACATTCAAGGGAAAGCAGATCTGTTTTGATGGAGAGGGAACAGGTGCGATCAGCGCCATCAATGGCCTGCGTCAGGAGATTGATCCTGAAGGGGCAATCCCAATTGAGATCCCGGACAATGCGGAGGTTGTCAGGCCATCGATTCCTGCAAAAGATGCTGAATCCCAGATCCTCCAGTCATTGACAGACGCGCTCTCCCAGCGGGTCCGGATTAAAACCGAGAGTGGCGATGCGATCTTTTCAGAGGAGAAGACCTTCAAGCCGAATCGTGAGCAGATCAATCTGAAAGTCTGGCTGGTATATGTTCCAGTCTGGCAGGTCAGGGGAAGGAATATTGTCGAGGTGAATGCCACCACCGGTGAGATCCTTGCTGAACCAATGGATGAGGGAGTCGAACTCCTCTAGGCTGGAACATATGATACTGGTGCTTGGAGGTGGGCCCGCAGGCAGGATGGCGGCGATGAAAGCTGCCGGGGCAGGCGAGGAGGTCGTCCTTATCGAGAAGCGCAGCCTTGGCGGACAGTGCCTGCATGATGGCTGCATGCTGGTCTGCGGATTGAATGATTGTGCCCGGATGATCCGGTCTGCTGCCCTCTGTGAGAGATCCGGAATCACCCGCGGTATGCCCGAAGTAAGGTTCCCTGAGCTGATCGCCGGCGTTCATTCCATTCAGCAGACGATTGCCACAATACTTGATGAAGAGACAAAAGATGCCGGGGTTCAGGTGATCTATGGTGCCGAGGCTGCGATCATCGGTGGTAAGGCGGTTGTGAACGGCGAGGTGCAGGACGCCGACATGATTATTATCGCAACCGGTTCAAGGCCGCATATCCCCGACATCCCCGGAATCACCCTTCCGGGAGTATATACCCCGCATACTCTCAAAGAGATGAAACAGCTGCCGAAGAGGATAGCGATCATCGGCGGTGGGGTGATGGCAGCTGAGTTTGCCTATATCTTCTCTTCATTCGGGACAGAGACCCATATCATCAGCAGGAGCGAATTTCTTCATCAGATTCCCCCCCGCCTGAAGGCAGCAGCCCAAAAAGATCTCGGTGATGTCACAATCCATGAAAATACACGCGTTTTGGGCATTGGCGGAGAGGATGCTGTCTCTGGAATTGATACAGATGGGTTTTCCCTTGACTGTGATTGTGTCCTTCTTGCAGCAGGCCTCATACCAAACAGCGAAAAGATCGAAGGTGTTGAAAAGGGACGGAAGGGGGAGATCCTCGTTAACAACAGGTTTGAAACCAGTATCCCCGGTATCTTCGCCTGTGGTGACGTGATCGGAGAGCCGGGGCTCACACCGGTAGCACGGCTCCAGGGATTTGCGGCAGCTGATGCTGCCATCGGATGCGATCATCCGGTTGATCTCTCCTATCTTCCCCGCTCAATGAGTCTTGGATATGAATATGCCTGGATGGAACCGGTCAGCGATGAGGGGATCACCTATACACTTCCGGGACCTGCAGGGCCGGGAACATTCTGGTCGCTGCCCGAGAGGAGAACAGGGATCAGCAGCCTGATGGTTGATGAGGAGACCGGAGAGATTCTCAGTTTTGCTGAAGCCTCCCCGGATGCAGGAGTTATGGCGATGTATCTTGGATTCATGGCAGAGAAAGGATTTTCTGTAAGGGAACTCGCCGGGATCTTTGAGGTGCACCCAACAGCAGACGGAATGTACCCGACAATCCGGTATGCTTCTGCACATCTGAATAAGAAGCAGAGAGAGGACCCCGATCAGTCCCGGTAAGACTCGTGCTTCTTTGGGAGGACCAGAGAGAGGTAGAGCCGTTCGAAGTAGCGATCCGTCATGCCCGCAATGAAGTCGCGCACCGCACCGGCAGGAGAGATTGAGGCACGGTACTTTTCTGAGAGCCAGGGAGTGTCGAGGAAGTCCGTAAATATTTTTGATCTTTTTTGTTCATCTTCCAGATCGTCTTTGAGTGAAGAGAAGACCACCTCAAACATCTTCCTGATGATCGGATCCTGTGACCGGGTCTTTGGATGCTCGTAGATCTCATCGTAATTGAACTGTTTCAGGCTGTTTAATGCATAGCCAATCTCTTCTGAAAAACCAATTGTTGCTCCATCACTGCCTGCACTCAATGCCATCAGGTCAAGGGTTAGCCGGTTGATAATCTGCGTCTCATCTTCACCTAGAACAGTCCTGATTTCTTCAGGAAGTGCACCGAAGCCCTCTATGAGCCCGACTTCGGTTGCGTCACGAAGATCACGGGCGATATAGGCGATGGTGTCAGAGAAACGAACGACACAACCTTCAGGGGTGGAGGAGATCAGTTCGTCTCCCACAGAAGCTGCCCTGCAGCGATCTTCAAGCAACTCAAAAGCATGATCGCGATCCATTGGGATAGGTGAGAGGGTTGTGGCATTTGATTCGCCATCATGGCAGAGGATGCCATCGAGAACCTGATGAGTGAGGTCGAGGTTCTCGATCTCATTCAGGAAGCGGACACCCTGAATATTATGTTTAAATGATCCAAGCCCTTCACGCTCGCAGATTGAAGAGAGGCATTTCTCACCGAAGTGGCCAAAGGGGATATGCCCGATGTCGTGGCCAAGTGCGATCGCCTCGATCAGATCCTCGTTTAAGCGGAGGGATCGTCCAACAGTCCGGGAGATCTTTGAGACGAGCTGGACATGGAGGACCCGATGGGTGATATGATCGTTTTCAAGGAGCGAGAAGACCTGAGTCTTGTCGATATAGCGGGCATATGCCCGTGAATGGAGGATCCGATCTGCATCGCGGGAATAGGCGGATCGGATATCTTCTTTCTTCCGATCATATCTCCGGATGGCATCACTGCTCCGTGTTGCATTCTCTGAGAAGAGGGCTTCGCGTCTGTCAAGGTAGGCATGGGTACTTGCCATGAGCTCGTCCGGAGTGATCATTGATGAGAAGAGATCTGTTGTCGGTGATAATCAGGATGCCGGATGGGGTACGAAGAAAAGTAAAAATACTTCTTTGATACTGACAAAACCAGATTGGGATGGGGTGGGAGAGTCGAGTCGCATTTTTTCCGATTATTTCACATCAGCTCTCCCGAAGTCAGATAGCTTCTCATTACGGATGAACATAAGACGCACCTCAGCAAGAGGATATCAACAGTATCTCCGAAAGGGATCTATGACTTCCACTTGAAATAACGCCTCTTCTTTTTGAACCTCTGTAACAGACCGGATGTTAGCAAGGTTTAAATATT
>LDZU01000064.1_pt1 | contig 21046 bp, 19 predicted proteins | sample 615531 | NCBI WGS metagenome assembly LDZU01 (sample SAMN03408293, study PRJNA278302) | terrestrial metagenome | isolation source: oil reservoir sample SB2 | place: USA: Alaska, North Slope, Schrader Bluff formation | collected 2011-09 | reverse complement strand
ATGTTTGAATAGCCATTGCGGTCATAATACCCTGCGACCATGGCAGCGGAGGTTGCCGAACAGCCAAAGGACCAACTAAAAGCAGGAACGGTAAGAGCCGATGATGAGTCAACGCAGTAAAAGGGAATTATGGGAATCCAATCTTATAGGAAATTAATCTAGAAACCTTCCTATTTTGACACCTTGTATTTCATCTTCTCTTCCCCTATGATAGCAGCATATAGAACATAGTTTCTATAACCAAGGGCTGGCGGAGCTACTGTTGGCTCCCAGTCGCCCGGCGCGGGGGAAGGCCAACCCATCCTCCAGGGGGAAATCCGCACTGCACGGCAACCCACCCTCCCCCCGCCGGGGCTAGCCCGAACTACATACAGGGGAGGAAAGAAAGCAATGCCTGAAAGTAAACGAAAAGCAGGCGCGCAGCCAGGGAACTTCAACGCGCTGAAGCACGGATTCTACTCTCACCGTTTCAGCCCGCTTGAGGTCAATGACCTTGATGTGGCTCTGCGCGAGGGCGTCGAAGATGAAATTGCCCTGCTGCGGGTCACCATCCGGCGTGTATTCGACTTGGCTACCGAAGAGGGCGAAGATACCGAGACCTGGTTCAAAGCCCTTTCCACCCTCGGCCTGGCTTCCACCCGCCTGGCCAGCCTGGTGCGTACGCAAAAACTGATCAAAGGCGATAGCTCTTCGGTCGCCTCCGCTCTTTCTCAAGCCCTCGGTGAGGTGTGTAATGAACTGGGAATCCATCAAGCCTGAGCTCATCCCGCCCGCCCTGGCCATTGCCGTCATCGAATTGGGGTTCTATGGACGAATTGCAAGCCCAACTGATCGCCGAACAGTTCAACCGGCTCAAAGACAATATCGAAGCACGTTTTCAAAAGATCGAACGCCAGCAGGCGCACGATGTGGCTTTGAATACCGAGAAATTGGCGCAGATACACAGCGAGCTGCTGCAGATCCACAAAATGCTGGATGATCACGAAGAACGCATCCGCACGGTAGATGACGCTGTCATCGCCCAGCGCTCCTCCACCACCATCATGCAGGCAGTGCAGGTGGCGCTCACGATCATCGCTTCTGCCATCGCCGCTTATCTGGGAGGAAAATAAGAACCTTGTTCGCTAGTGGGGAACCCTATGTATGGCTCAATTAGTCCAGCAGATCAAAAAACTTCTGCTCGATGTGACCCTCTTCATCGAGAAAGCCTCCGGGCTCACCCTGCGTTCCTACCAGCAGGGCGTGGCCGAGGCGGTCCTGCAGTCTATTCTGCAGGGCGCCGGCCGTTCGTTCGTGGTCATTTTCCCACGCCAATCCGGCAAGAACGAGCTGCAGGCCCAACTCGAAACTTATTTGCTCACGCTGTTCTCAGAAACGAATGCCGAGTTGGTCAAGGTTTCCCCCACCTGGAAGCCCCAGTCATACAATGCCATGCGCCGGCTCGAACGCGTTTTGGATTCCAATATGCTTGTGCGCGATGTGTGGTGCAAGGAGCAGGGTTATATCTACCGCGTAGGTTCCGCCCGCCTGTATTTTTTCTCTGGCCAGCCGCGCTCCAATATAGTGGGCGCTACCGCTTCGCTCTTGCTCGAGGTCGACGAGGCGCAGGACGTGCTGATCAGCAAGTTCGACAAGGAGATCGCCCCTATGGCCGCTTCCACTAACGCCACGCGCGTCTTTTGGGGCACCGCCTGGACCTCGCGCACACTGCTGGCGCGTGAGCTGCGTGCTGCCCGCCAGGCAGAACTGACCGATGGCATCCGGCGTGTCTTTGTCATCGATGCCGATCAGGTGGCTGCTGAGGTCCCTGCCTATGGTGAATTTGTCAAAAGCCAGGTGGCCAAGCTCGGCCGCCAGCATCCCATGATCAAGACCCAGTTTTTCTGTGAAGAGATCGACGCCGAGGGCGGCTTGTTCCCGCCTGAGCGCTGTGCCCTAATGCGGGGGCGCCATCCCGCCGCCCTCTCTCCGGAAGAAGGGAAATTGTATGCTATGACGGTGGATGTAGCCGGCGAGGATGAGGGCATTTCCGCGCATCCCGTTGATGATCAGGCCCTTGAAAATCCCGCGCGCGATTCCACCGCGCTCACCATCGCGGAGGTGGATCTTTCCAGCCTGGCCGATGAACTGATCCGCAAACCGACCTACAAGGTCATCTATCGTGCCGAGTGGGTGGGCGTCAAGCACACCCAGCTTTATGCGCGCCTCAAATCGCTGGCCGAGCTTTTCGATGTGCGCTACCTGGTCGTCGATGCCACCGGTGTAGGTGCGGGATTGAGCTCGTTTCTATCTGCTGCCTTGCCCGGGCACGTGCTGCCTTTTGAGTTCAACACTCGCACCAAATCCGATCTGTGCTGGAATTTTTTAGGCCTGTGCGATAGCGCTCGCTTCCAGGATCACGCCCCACTTTACGTGGGAGCCGATAGCGTCAGCTTGCTCCCGGAATCCGGAATTGCGATCGATCCACTCGCTTCCGGAATCGCGGCTGCTCAACTTGAATTCTGGCGCCAGGTACAGTTCTGCGAATTCGAGATCCTGCCCGGTCCCAACAAGACCGTGCGCTGGGGCGTTCCGGATGGCACACGCGATCCGGCTTCCGGAGAATTGGTGCACGATGATCTGCTCATTTCGGCTGCCATGCTCGCGCTCCTCGATGAGCAGCATTGGAGCATTTCCGCGCCCACTCTCGTCATTCAAGCGCGAGATCCATTGGAGGATATCGACAATGCAGGTTTTTGATACAAAAAATCGAATCTTAAAAAATATCCAAAATTTTTGGAAAAAACTTCAAAGTTTTTTTGAAGTTTCGCGCCGCCTTCTTTCAAGTTATCCACAGGTCAAAGATGACCAAACTTTCCCATTCAGGAGATGCTTTTATGTTACATGGAGTTGATCTTTCTCACTGGCAGGGAGCAGTCGATTTTTCTAAACTGACTTCCGCCGGCATCAAATTTTGCTTTCTCAAGTTCACCGAGGGCACGTCCCATACCGATGAGCGTGGGCTGGAATACCTGCGCGCAGCGCGCGCCCAGGGCATCCCCGCTGGCGCCTATCACTATTTCCTGCCCAAATACGATCCCATCGAACAGGCCGAGCATTTTCTGCACACCATGGCTGCCAACGAAGCGCAAGCTGGCGAGCTCATGCTCCCGCCGGTCATCGATGTGGAGGTGAAAGCTTCTTCCGCTGTTCTCAAGAAAACGATCCTGGCTTTTCTCGAACACGTCGAGCAGGCGCGCGGGGTCACCCCCATTCTCTATACCAGCCCCGGTTTCTGGCGCTCGTATGTGGGTAAGTGGGATGAGATCGTGCATTTCCCCCTGTGGGTCGCCCACTACGGCACCACTTACCCCTCCCAGTTCTACCCCTGGGCTAACTGGCTGTTCTGGCAGTTCACCTCAGCCGGCAGGGTGCCGGGTGTGGCGGGCAGTGTTGACCTGAATATCTTCCCCGGTGATTGGCTGGATCTGCTCAAGCTGTGCAAATCCAGCGCGCAAGAAGGTGCATACAGCATGGAATATGCGCGCGCTGAGCCCAAATCTTCCACGGTGCAGCCATGAGTTTTGTTGATTCGATTATAGAACGCCTGCTCAATACCACCATCAAGCGCAAAGTGCACGAGCAGCTCGCGCTGGCTGAAACGGATGCTTATTTTTCGCTCGGCGCCCGCTCGCTCACCGATTCCGAGCGCGATAGGTACACGGCCGATCGAGAAGAGCTGCTCTCCCAATCCCTGGAAGCCTGGCGCCTCAACCCGCTCGCGCGCCGCATTGTCGAGCTCACCTCGGAATATGTGGTGGGGGGTGGCATTTCGCTCACCTGCCGCCACGACCAGACCAGTCTATTCTTGGATCAATTCTGGAATCACCGGCTCAACCGCATGCCCATTCGTGTTTTTGAGATGTGCGATGAATTGACCAGGTCCGGCAATCTTTTCGTGCTGCTCTCCACCGATGAATCCGGCATGACCTATGTGCGCTGCATCCCTGCCAAAGAGATCCAGAAGATCCAATCCCGCGAGAATGATATTGAGCAGCCCGTGGCTTTCTTCCCCAAAGGCAGCCTGGAAGATCTTGATCCACAGCCCTATCCTGCCTATGATCCGCTGACCGATGATGTGAAAAGACCGGTCATGCTGCAGTATGCCATCAACCGTCCCACCGGGGGGCAGTGGGGCGAATCCGATCTGGCTCCCCTCCTGCGCTGGCTCTCGCGCTATTCCTCCTGGTTGGAAGATCGCGCCCGCTTGAACCGCTACCGTAATACGTTCATGTACGTGGTGCAAGCGAAGTTCAATTCCGAAGCTCAGCGCAAACAGCGCCAGCAAGCTTTGAACGCCCATCCTCCCAAACCCGGCAGTATTCTGGTAGCCGATGAGAACGAGGACTGGAAGGTGATCAACCCGCACCTGCATTCTGCCGAAGCCAATGAGGATGGTCTGGCACTCAAAAAGATGATCGCCTGCGGGGCGGGTATTCCCCTGCATTTTCTGGCAGAACCAGAATCGTCCACACGCACCACTGCTGAAGGGTCCGGGGGTCCCACCTTCCGCCACTTCCAACAAAGGCAGGAATATTTTCTGTGGCTTCTTTCTGATATCTTGCACGTAGTTGTTGAACGCCGCGCCAAGATCGATACCTCCATCGATCCCCGCGCGGTCATTGAGTTGAGCGGAACGGATATCTCTGCCCGCGATAATTCCGAGCTGGCTATCGCGGCTGCCGATATCCTCTCCGTGGTCAGCGAGCTGCGTGATCGCCATCTGATCGATGATGCCGAGTTCCTGCGCCTGGTGTATCGCTTCACCGGCGAGAGCGTCAATATCGCCGATATGCTCGCCCGCGGTCAGGCTGCTGCCGCTCAAACACAGGGAAGTAAATCAGAGCAGTAGATACAAGGGCGGGATTCCAATCCCGCCGCCATTATTCGGTGGGGCAATCCACCGGTAGAAAGGAGTCTTTATGCAAGAACAACATCACCGCATCATCCTGGAATCCGCCAGCGTCACCCCCAAAGGAGAATTTGAAATTCTGGCCATCACCGCCGGTGAGGGCAATGGCTGGCAGTTTTCCACCGCCGCCCTGCAGAAATCCGTCTCCCTGTGGGATGGCGCTGAAACTTTTATCGATCACCACTGGTTCGGTCATTCCGTGCATGACCTGGCCGGCGTTTGCCATTCCCCGCGCTGGGATGAGGATGCCCGCGGCATCAAGCTCAATCTCAAGCCCATTGGTCCGGGAGCGCAAGTTCTGCGCGAGATCGGCAAACAGATCCTGGCTTCTGGTGAGGATCCCAAACCCAATATCGGCTTTTCCGCCGATATCGTGTTCACGGCTCAGGGCAAAGAAGTGCAGGAGATCCTGCGCGTCTTTTCGGTCGACCTGGTGGTGCATCCCGCTCGCGGCGGGGAATTTATCCGCGAGATCTACCAAAAATTGAAAGGATATCCTATGTCTCAAGAACCAGAAACACCCACTCCTCAGCAGCTCACTCTGCAGCAGGTCGAGCCCCCGCTTGACCCTGCTCCTGTGATGGAACGCATCCAGCGCGAACAGCAGGCCATCACCCAGCTGGTTGGCGCTCAGGAAAAATTCAAAGAATTGGAGCAGGAAGCCCAGAAGGTGGGCGAGCTGCGCATGAAGATGTGCACTCAGTTCCTCGAATCTGCCCTGGCCGCTGCGCGCCTGCCCGCGCCGGCGCAGGACCGCCTGCGTAGCCAGTTCAGCGGCCGGGCTTTCGAGCCTTCCGAACTGCAGTCCGCTATCGAAGATACCCGCGCACTCATCTCCGAGCTCTCCGGATCAGCTGTGGTGCAGGGTTCGCGCATCCACTCCATGTTCGATTCCGGAGATAAATTGCAGGCGGCAGTCGATGATCTGCTTGGCGCCCCGCGTGAAAAGCAGGCGGAAAAGCTCGAGGTGCGCCCGCTCACCGGCATCCGCGAACTGTATCTCATACTCACCGGTGACTACAACCTGCACGGCGGCTATTTCGCCGATCGTGTCCAACTGGCCACCACTGCCGATTTCACCGGTCTAGTCAAGAACGCCCTCAATAAGATCGTCGTCAACACCTGGGAGCAGCTCGGTCGCGCTGGCTATGATTGGTGGTCCCGCATTGCGCATGTGGAGCATTTCAACACCCTCAACACCATCACCGGCACCCTCATTGGCACGGTAGGCGACCTGCCCTCTGTTTCGGAAGGCGCTGCCTACACCGAGCTAGCCATTGGCGACAGCCCCGAGACCGCCGATTTCGTGAAATATGGTGGCTACATCCCGCTCACTCTGGAGCTCATCGATCGCGATGAATCCCGCAAATTGTCTTCGTATCCGCGCGAGCTCGCCGCCGCTGGTCTGCGCAAAATCTCTTCTCTGGTCGCCGCAATTTTTTCTGCCAATGCGGGCGTTGGTCCCACCCTGTCGGATACCGGCGCATTGTTTAATGCCAGCGCGGTTACCAGCGCCGGCGGGCATGCCAACCTGCGCACCGCTGCCCTTTCCGCTGCCGAGTGGGATACGGTGCAGGCGGCTGTATACAAGCAGCCCATGCTCATTAAGAACGCTTCCGGGGTCTATGGCAGCGGTCCGGCTCTCGCCATCAATCCGCGCTTTTTGCTCGTCCCGCGTACCCTGCAGCTGACTGGCATGAAAATTCTCTACCCCTCCCTGGAAAATGCCGCGACCATCTATTCCGAGAATATGCAGCGCGGCCAGCCCGGCGACGTGATCACTGTTCCAGAGTGGACCGATCCCACCAATTGGGCGGCGGTTTGCGATCCGGTTCTCGCTCCTGCCATTTTTGTGGGTGAGCGCTTTGGGCTGCTGCCCGAGATTTTCATTGCCGGTGATGATCTCAGCCCGGCGGTCTTCACCAACGATGAACACCGCCTCAAGGTACGCCACTTCCTGGCTGTGTGGGTCAACGATTTCCGCCCGCTCCACAAGAATAACGTTGCGGATTCCTAACCCTGACTCGTCATCCTAAAGGAGCACAGCGACTCAAGGATCTCGACTGAGCTCTCGACGTCGCGCCGGAACCTTATCAATCAAATATTTCTCCGGAGAATGGCACGATGCGGTTCCTCCTCAGATTGCATCGTTCCCCTCCACCTGTCCAAGCCCACCCCCGGAGGTAGCGATGGGGGTGGGCGACCCGCCTTGCGTCCGTCATTCTGAGCGCAGCGAAGAATCTCGGCTGAGGCTCGACGTTATTTGTGAACGGTTTAATTTTGAAAGGATAAATATCATGTCTACCAAAACCAATAAATTCCTGGGATTATTCACTTCTCGCAAATTCTGGGCAGCTTTCTTTGGCTGCGTCCTGATCGTGGTCAAAGAGTTCTACCCTGATTTCCCGTTGGATGCCGAGCAGATCTCCAACATCGTCTACCTGCTCATCGCCTACATCGCCGGCGTGGCAGTAGAAGATGCTGGCAAAGGCGCGGGAGGGCTGTCTGCGTGAGCCCTTCTAGCAAAACCGAACAGGATCTCGCGCTGGTGCGCGAGATCATTGGTGTCGATCCGCTTGATTTCGCCCGCTGGATCGGTGGCGAGTTGGCCATCATCCTGCCCGATGGACGCAAGCTCTTGCTCAAGGATGAGCAAATCAGCCAGGCGTTGAGAACAGGTCAATATAATATAAAAGCGGGCGCTGTGCCCGCTCCCGCTGCAGACCGCGCAAAGATGCATCCGTTTAATGTCGATTTCAGGTTCAAAAACCTTGCATAGGGTGGGTTCCAAACCCGACAAAGGTACCTATGACCACACTTGCCATATACCGAACACGCGTTCTAAATACCCTCAAATCCACCAATGAAAAATTCGAGGATGTCCTCATCGACGAGGCAGTGCGCCGCGTCCTAGATGAATATTCCCAGGCTTTCCCTGATATCCATTCACTTTCTTTCGCCCTCAGCACTTCCGGGCGCGCCCAGCTGCTCGAAGGTTGCTCAGGTCTTCTGGCTGTGCTGCAGCTCATCCTGCCCTATGATACCGCACTGCTCGATCCTGCCATCAATGTTCGCGAAGATTTTTATATGTTCTTCCATCAGGGCTTGCCCTATGCCTATTTCACCGGTCAGCCCATCCCGCTGATTGGCCAGCCACTTTTCGTGCGTTTCGCGCGCCGCCACACTCTTTCCGGTCTGGATGAAGCCGAGCTTACCAGCGTGCGCCCGGACCATGAATCCATGCTGGTGGTGGGTGCGGCCGGCGCTGCTGTCACTTCCCGTGCTGCCGGCACCATTGAACAGTGGGGCGGCAAGACCGGCGACCCCAACCAGCTCATGCTGTGGGGCCAGGCACAGTATCAAAAGTTCCGCGAATTTCTGCTCACCATCCGCGCTGATCAGAACCAGGCTATTTTTCCGGAATCTTTTTGGCCGCTTGACGGAAAGGATAGCATGGATGACTGGTGAGCCACTCCCGTTTACCCGCACGGAATCCGGCGTGCGGGAGAATAAAACCAAGTACCGCTGGGTTACCGAAGGACCCAACTGCGATGTATGCAATCTCATGCGTGGGCGCGTGTATGCTCTCATTGTGTGGTGGGATACGGTCGTTCCGGGTTTGCATCCCAACTGCGATTGCCGCCTGGAACCAGTTCCGGATGATACCCCCGAATCTTCCCTTGATTTTTTCGGGGTGGAACCCTGGATCGACCGGCTCAATTTCAATACCTACACGCGCTGGTGGATCAAGCGTCTTATGCCCTGGGATATCACCGAGGTGCAGGCGCTTACCGAAGCCTATCAACAGACCGGAAACTGGAAAGATGCGTTTGAAAAGGTCAAGCAGATCACCAATCCCAAATCCGTTTTTTCCAATCCGCGCCTGACCATTTACAATACCCAGCATCCTCTTTCTCATCTTTTTAGTTGGCCTGACGGCTTTTTTACTACGTGGTTTGATAATTGCCCCATTCCGTCTGCCTGGCTTCCCTGGGAGAGGTACCGCTGATGTTCACGCTTGGTAAAAATTGTGATGTCCGTTTCACTCATCCGCATGTCAATTCTGGGCAGCCCTATGGTTTTCTGTTCGCCTATGATCCTTCCGTGCGCGGCAATTCCCTTTCCGTCCAGCGTGTAGTGGATGAGGGAGTGATCACCATTCGCGTCTATTTCACCCTCATCCTAGCCGATGATCTCAAGAACCATGATGGTTCCCAGCATGCCGAAGATCGCGCGGAGATGTATGCACGCTTGCTGGAATATCTCAAACAGCCCGATTCGCTGGCCATTGATACGGTCATGGGGGTTTTCACTGGCATGGTTTCCAGCGGGCATTCTGCCACCGAGCTGCATCAGCCGGATGTCAGCCATGTGGCTTTGCAGTTCTACAATCTCTCTGACTACCACCCACCCGTCGATAGCGAGCTGTATTTCGCTTCCGTGTGGGATGCGCCAGATATTGCCTGGCAGAAGGGCATGTTATGGCGTTGAAAACGAATCTCATGAATAAAAAGAAAGATTTTGCTCTATGACCTACCCACTCAGTTCCTCTATCTCGCCGGGTGATGCCACCCTGGCCAGCCAGTATAACAACCTGCGTTCCGATACGCTCTTTCTCGGCCAAGCACCAGCTGATGCGGTTTCTCTGGGACAGTTTCTTGAGCACTACGAATCGCGCCTGCAGTTGGTCAAGCTCAATACCGCCCAGGTGCGCGTCCCGGCTACCGCCAGTAAGCCGGTTTCTCTGTTCGTGGATGGATATTTGCTGCAAGCTCAAAATTATATCGATCTGCCTTCTTCTGCTGTGCCTAATGGTACCGGTACCTGGTACGTGTTTGCCAACCGCTCTGCTGGTTCCAATTCTTTTACCCTTTCTATTTCCACTTCCTCCACCGAGGGCACCGGCAAGCGTCGCATCGGCTCGTTCTATTTCGACGGCACTACCATCGTGCGCGATTCCATCCGCACCGAGCTGAGCGAATCTATTGCCGATCTGCTTTATTTCCAGTCTCCCATCCAGGCAGGCGGTCGCCTGACCCTTTCCACCGGGGCGCCTGTTCCCTCCGGGAATATTGAATCCGCTTCCAGTTTGTTCTACACTCCTCACATCCATAACCGTGTCTCTCTCTATGTGCCGGGTTTTGGCTGGCGGCTCTATACCTTCGAAGAGCTCTCGCTTTCTCTTGTTTCTTTCACTGCTAACAAAAACTATGATATTTTCCTGTACAATGATGAGGGCGAGCTGAAATTGCAAGCGCTGGCCTGGTCCAACGATACCCTGCGTGCCACCGCTCTTGCCCGCCAGAATGGTGTGCTGGTTAAATACAATTCCTCCGCCTATCTCTACCTGGGTACCCTGCGCACGCTTGCAAGTGGGGGAGCATCTGCTGATTGTGAAGATAAACGCTTTGTGTGGAACTGCTACAACCGCGTGGAACGCACCTTGAAAAAGGTTGAATCGGAAACCTCCTGGACCTATGCTGCCAGCAGTTGGCGCCCGCTCAACAACAATTCCGCCAATAAGGTGGAATTCGTTATTGGCTACGTTGTGGATCCGGTCTACCTGCATCATTCCTGCCATGTTTCCAATTCATCCACCGGCGGGCAGTCGATCGGGATCGCCCTGGATAGCAGTAATACCAATTCCGCTGATATCCGTGGCTATTCCAGCATTGATTGGGTCACCATTGTTTCGATCTTTTACAAGATGGTACCGGTCGGTTATCACTATTTGCAGCTGGTTGAGTGGGCTTCTGCAGAAGGCACTTCAACGTTCTGTTCAAGAATTTCTACACTGTCTACATCTTGCAGCCAGTGGGGAGGGTTAGGATGTCTGAAAGCGTGAATCCTGAGAAATTACATCAAGAACTCAAGGATGCGGGTCTGCCTGTGGTGAGCGTTTCTGCTTCCGGGCGGGTTAATTATTCCCGCTCGCTCACTGCTTCCGAGCAGAAAACCGCTGATCAGGTCATTGCTAATCATGATCCGGTCGTCAGCGACAGTGATGTATTTATCGAAAAGCTCAAGCTGGCTGGCCTTTCCCGCGATGATGTGCTTTATGCGCTGTGGAAAAGCATTGCGGAAGGGGATAATCTAAATAAAGATAGATTAGTAGAAACCATGAACCAATTTTGATTTACAAAATAAACTTCTCTAAAACATTCTCGCGTTTGGACCATAGAATGGGATCTACAGAGTAATTCTCAAAAGCTGAGATAGCTCCTTTACTAACTGTTTTTTCAGAATCATTAAGAATTGCATATGCTTTAGAGTTTAAAGGTCCGATTTCTTTTGTGTCAATCCATGCAAAAACAAGCGATTGAGCTGCATCTTTAGTCGGGTTACTAACTGCTTTTAAAACTCTTTCGGGGTATTCATTTGATTTAGGAATAAGAAAATCGAAAAGATGATCATACTCAGATTTACCCGTGAATTTTATATCATTGGCTCCTCCCGACATTTTTTCTATGCCGGATAGTAACTTCTTTTTTGAGTCAACATTCTCCCTCATGGTTACTTTTTATTTGAGGCAATTCGGGAAAAGATTTCAACACTATTCTTGTGTCCCAGCATCATTTCCTGGGGCTCCATCGAATCCAGAGCCAATGAATCATGTGAAACAATATACTCAGCAAGAGTTTATTGATTTATTGACTGTGACCGGATTCAGGTTGATTGAATTTCAAAGAATTGGAGAAGGATCGCACCAAATGATGGCAATTTGCACCCCTAGATAAACATATATTATAGGTTGGAATCGTAAGTAGAAATTATAAATTTTTCCGAGTTTCTGAATTATATCTTTTCCCATTTCCATATACCATTTGGAAATTCAATATTTGATTTCTGATTCCGAAAACAAAAGTACCCCCTTGGTTGCTTAGTTTGGTTTATTAAGTGGAATAATTTTTTCAAATAGCATATTTATTTTCTCAAAAGCTTTTTCTCTCCGCAAATTTTTATTATATGTGTCAAGCGCATTTCTTCCCAATTTTTCAATTTGCTTTTTATCTAGTAATAATCTGGCTATTTCTTTGCTTAATTGATTTGAATTCTCGTTCTCGACTATTAAGCCGTTTTCCCCATGTATAATGATTTCGGGTATTGCACCATGTGGCGTCGAAATCACCGGTTTACCTAAAGACATGGCTTCATAAACAACAAGGGGACCAGTCTCATCTCTTGAACTACAAATGAGTAAGTCAGAGTTTGCAATATAATCCAATGCCAGATTTCTTGACATTTCCCCTTCCCAATGGATATTATCAAACCTCTCAGTCCGTTTTTTCTGTAACTGAAAATATTCTTTTTCAAGAACCCGCCCAATAAAATAAACTTCAAATAAACCATGGCATTCAGAAGGTAATTTCAGTATTGCATTGATCAAGATATCTTGTCCTTTCCTTTTCTCAATACTTCCAACATGAACGATTTTTACTTTTCCGTTCTCTTCTTTACTAGTTACTTTTTTACCTGAAGAGTAAGTGCCAAAAATAACTGAAATAAAATTGTTTCGGGTGTTAAATTTTTCATATTTTTTTAGGGTTTGGTTGGATGGAAAAACAACGGCACCAGCTTCCGAAAAAGCTTTCTGAATTTCGTTATTCTGTTGAGCCATTGTAATTCCAGCAACGCCCTCATGAATGAACCAAATCACAGGTATTTTCAACCTACTTGCAGAACGCACAAGTTTCCAGCCAAATATTGTATTTGCAATTATCAAATCAAAATTACTTGTGAAATGATCTAGAGCTTCGGGAGATTCCATCACAAGCGGATCAAGGATTATAGGTAATTGTTTATTTTGGAAACTTGATAATAATTTGCCTGATGTACCAGCAACAGTTACCGTAAAATAACCTCTATTATTTAAATAAGAAACCAGATCGAATGCAAAAAGTGGTGATCCAGATAGCGATAAGTCGTGAGTTTGAACTAATATATCTGGGGAATTATTAATGCAAGTCTGTGAATTCTCTACCCACATACGGTATTTCATTGGTGAATCAAAATACAATCTATCTCGCATATTTGTTGGGTAGTACGGATCATAATTAACATACTTACTCCATTTTTTTAAAAGATAAATATCTGCCTTTTCTGAATGCTTAATCCCCTTTGATTCGATTTCTTTAATTGAAAGATGGCCAACATGTTGTAGTTGAGTGTGGGGTGTATAAACAAGACGTAATCCTAATTCACGAATTTTGAAACACAGATCTAAATCTGAGTGTGCAATCGGTGTATTTACGGTGTCAAAGCCATTGATCCTTTCAAAAACCTCGCGGCGCATTAGTAAGCAAGCTGCCGATAAAGCTGAAACTGTCCTGGTCATTTGGGGCAAATTAAAATAATACCTGGAATCTTGCGCCCATGTATGGAAAGCGGTCCCAATTAAATTTCTTACACCTGTAACTAATCCAGCGTGTTGTATTGTTCCATCGGAATAAACTAGTTTCGGTGATACCGCACCGACTTCCGGCTGCTGAAATGGTCCTAGTAAAATATCTATCCAATTTTTCTCTAAAGGATAGACATCGTCATTTAAAAATAAAACGAACTCTCCTCTAGCGTTTTCTACTCCAATATTGCATTTTTTTGAAAAATTGTATTCCCCATCATAACTGACCGTTTGGATTGTTTTATCCCATTTTTTTTCAGAAAATGCCCAGCAAATTTCGGAATTTGTCACTATGATAATTTCATAATTCGGGTAATCTGAATTATTAACAATTGATGAGATGGATTTATTAATATTTTCTAAATTGTCTGAAGGAATAATTATTGATATTAATGGTTGCTCAATGTTTTCAAAAAGATATTGATTACAAGGGGGTAAAGCAATCGCTTTTCCGTTATAGCCCCGTCTTTTCATGGCATCGGATAAAGCAGAAATATTTGATTCCCGGGCGTACGTTTTTCCACCTGTCGCTGCAGAACCCGGAAGTTCTCGCCAATGGTATAGTACTTTGGAAATGTGCCCTATCCGGTTTGTTTTTTCTGTTATTCGTAATGCCAAGTCATAATCCTGTGAAAAATCAAATTCGGGCCTAAATCCCCCCAGCTCTTTTACCAATGTTGTTCGGTACGTTGAATGCCCAATATACATACCAGCCTGGAGCATATCTGGGCTCCAGTCAGGTTTAAAAAAGGGGTCTTTTCGAACACCCGCCATTGTTATTTTGTCCTCATCTGAATAGATTAGGTCACATTGCGGATCCTGGTTCATGTAATCTATTATTTCAAAGAGTGCGTTTGGCGGAAGGGCATCGTCATGATCTAATAAATGAACAAATTCACCGTTTGCCATCGACAGAGCAACATTTGTATTGGCAGAAATTCCTAGATTATTAGACAAAAACTTACATTTAATTCGATTATCTCGTTGCAAATAATCATTTATTTTGTTTTTTATTTCTTCTCTATTCGAAGAACTGGCATCTACCAAACATAATTCCCAATTTTCATAAGTTTGGTTTAATACAGATTGAATGGTCAATTCTAGAATATCTACTGGTGTGTTAAATATCGGTACTAAAATACTAATCAAAGGATGTAACTTAAATCGTCTAGCCCTTTCCTTCTGCCGAATTAATTCGTCTTGAGAAGGTTCATTGGCTTCTATCCATTCCTGGTAATTAAATTCAATATCATTAAAAACCGAGATGTTGCCCAAATTGATTTCGAGTGATCCCAAATTGATAAATTGTTTTTTTACTCGGTGTACTAATGCTAGAAATCCCTCAATTTGCCAAATTCCCATTGCTTTCTTTATTAGTTGGAATAATCGTCTAAAATTTAATTGCATAATAAAATGAAAAATATTCTGTACCTTTTCATGAAAAATTATGTGTTTTGACTTACCTCTAATTGAGTTTAATTCACCCTCGTTAGTTATTCGCCCTTCAAAAATCCCATGTTTAATATAATGGACTAAGGGATTAATATTTGCTTTTTTAACGTCCGGGCATGAAACCAGGTAATAATTCGTACTGAAGTGGAGAGAAGGATTTCTACCTTCCTTCCATCCATATTTTGTAAAGTGCATTAAAGGATCAATATCAGCTTTTCTTACATCAGGATTATTTAATAAATAAAAAGCCGGATCGAATAAACCGCTTTTCTTGATGATCAGATATTCTTTCCACCTCCTAAGCATTTTTTCCTCCTTTGATAAAATTTTTTAATTTTCGCAAGGGCCGGGTAATACGCCAGCTATTACTCAGTGCATAGGAAATTAATTCCGCATCCCGTTCTGCCACCTGAGCGTTCAGGGTCTGGATGGCTTGATCCCGTTCCTTTACTTGGGCAGTCAGGATTTGGACAGACTGCTCGCGTTCTGCCACTTGGGCTGTCAAGGTCAGGACTGTTCTTTCACGCTCTGCCAATTGAGAAATTAGCGTCTGTACTTTGTGCTCACGTTCTGTTAAAAGTTTTGTGATCTGGTTATATTTTTTTATAAATGAAAATAAGGGGATACTAAGTTGAAGTCCATCTTTTTCGACTGAGCCTGTAATAATATTATTAAAAATATTATGGAGAAAGGTAATATCAGTTATCCGATACTGTCCATCGTCTATTGTCATCAACTTCAACCAATCTGCTATTTCTGGGTATCGGTCATTATTAAGTTGGGTCAATACCATGCCCATTGAATACACATCACAATAATGACCATCGGGTGAACGAAATTCAGCACCTAACCCATTCGGTGTAAAATAAGGGTAATCTTCAGAAACTGCCCAACCAAAATCGAATAAAACCGGTAGATCATCACGAACAAAAAGATTTTCATTCCTTATATCTCGATGTTTAATACCCTGTTTTTGTAACTGTTCAAGTAAATCAAAACAACCACCGATAAATTTATACAATCTATCTCGGTCTTTATCAACTAAATCCTTAAATTCATTTAACCGCATCCCATTAATTTTCTCTATTTTTATTTCTGAGTATTTTTCCAATTTTTGTGCATCGAATACCTTTGGAAAAAATGGTCCATCCAACTTATGAAGAAAAAAAGCTTCTCGTAATGCCAAGTCTTCAGTAGCTCGTTTATAGATAAATTTCCCACCATCATATACATCACTCCAATACTCAACATCTTCATAAATCGTCAGAATTCTGCTAGATATCAACTCTTTGTTTTCAAGCAATGGTAACGGGGAATCGCTATAGATATCATTTTCTGTTTTATACGAAACAAAAACACGTCGTGTTGGAGAAACTTCTCCGATTAGATTAGTTCTTTTAAAATATTTATTTAACGCTTTTTGAAATAATTCATAGTTGTATTCTTCCTTTATCACATCCTGATTCCAACTAATATGATCAAAAAATTTTATCGCTGTGTCCTCAGGAGCAATCCATTCAATAATAAGCGCATAATTCGTCAATTCCGCCAATCTCTTAATGACACTATCCAAGCTACCATATTTAGCTGTACAGGAATATACCCAATGAATAAAAGCTAAAGCGATTACAATATCCGTTTTTAAATTGACATTTTCGAAATTCTCTGTAATTATTTCCAATTTGTCTAGTGAGAATTTCTTCTTTGCTGATACTAAACCAGCGATGTATTTATCATCCATTTCAAGTGCAATTGCTTGCTTAGCACAATTTTGCAAGACTAGATAACAAAAATACCCCGAATTTGCTCCAAGATCCATAACACTACGATTTTTCAAATTATGAGCTATTAAAAAATGTTTCAGAATATTAGATTTCTTGTGTAAATTCTCATCAATCGCGAGTACTTCAAGGCGGTCATCATATAATCTAAATTCTTGATAACCATGGAAGACAATGTGATCATCACTTTCTTCCATCGAGAAAGACCTAGCATATCGGTTTGGATCCGTGTAGTACCCTTTTCTTTCACCTTCTTCCAAGAAATTATCATTATTCATAGTAGATTCTTTAACTCCTATCCCAGTTAAACGTTCAACTAAATAATCGTAATAAAAATTCTCATCAAACAGAATCAGCGTTTTTGGATCTTTCAAGAAATTATGTCCAACATTAAATCCGTCATACTGTTTATGCCATCCTTTTTTCTTTTCTTCTGAATTCCATCTTGATTTGCGGTCCTCGAAAACCTTCTTTTCACCATGAGATTGAGAACGTATCGGGTAATGACGCATTAAGAACTTAATAGGATATACTTTACGCCCATTAAATTTAATCTCATGACCACCAGAGGTGCTCAGATCAAGCTTTTCCCCAGTTTTTTGCCAGGCACTAATTTTGATAAAATGACCAGGTCTTTTTCCAAACTCACAATAACGAAAATGATCTTTGAGCGAGGTGCTGTCTTGATAAGTATTATCTGTGGGTGGAAAATCAATGATCGTAAAATCGATCGCATTGTAACCATCACTTTCCACTTTATAGATTGCATCCCTGAGACTGGTTCCCTGCCATGGCGATTCTCTAATTTCATCGGCATTATAATGTATGAACCAACCAGCCTCTAATTCATTAGCCAGTTCCACCTTTCGTTTTAATAAATCATCCCAATCATAGGTTAGGGATGGGTTTTCTTTTGGAAATCTTTCTATTCCAATCAGACCTTGCCCTAAAAGGGATTTTGCTCTCTCATACGTTCTATCTGTTGACCAATTATCTATGAGATAGGTATCAACACCTTCCATATATAAATAGTTTATTACAGGGATGATAATATCTTCTTCGTTGTAAGCGCTTATGATTGCAATTACCCGAAAATCCGAGGGAGTTTTATTCTGTCTATTATTATGAGATTTTTTTAGTATGGAAACAACACCTGGCATTTTTGAATTACGAGGAGCGTAACCTATCTGATCAACATCAAATCCTAAACCGGATAGTCTATTAGATAATTTATTAATAATTTCTTGTCGCTCTGTTTGTTCTGGATACTGTGAATTTGGGGTAGGCATAAACATTACAACAAAAGGCACATACTCCAACAATTGATATATTGAACCCCATGATGGTAAATTCGTATTATTAACAAGGTGATTCATATTTGTAATTAATGGAACAGTGTTCTTTATGTCTTCAATTAAAAAAGAAATTGGTTTGTTCGGTTTAAATCTCGTAATTTTTGTTAATCCACTTTTTTCGCTTAAATACGCACAAAATTTTTCTATTACAGTATTTGTTTTGTCATTTTTTATCAAATAAGAATCTAGAACTTCATAAGGAGCTTCCCAAGGAATTGCATTGTTACATTTCCGACAAATTATCTCTTTTCCATTTTTTGTCAATTCCTGTAAATTATAAAAAGCCTCGCTTTTAAAAAGATCAAAGTAGTCTTCATCTAGAAGATTACCTAAAACAATTTCCATTCCGTAGTCCATACAACATAACAAAACAGAACCATCAGGCAGTAAAATATTATGATTAAAGTGACTTCCGCTAATCTTGCATTTTATCGCGCCTAAATTATTTTGATGATTAAGATCAAGCTCGTTAAGATTTCCAGCCCGATCAATTAAACTTTTCTCAAAATCTTTAAAAACATAATTCGGGAATTCTGAAGAAATGATATCTTTTATCTTTGGGTTTAATGGTCCATGGCATGATGTTTCTATAGCGATTTTTTTATTATAAAAATATTTAAATACATCTCCTAAAAGCTCTAAATAGTCATTATTTATAGGTATTCTAGAATTACTGAGTTGATCAGGTAGATGTACTGCAAACGTTTTAAATTCAATTTCTTTAATACGTTCAAAATCACTCATGGTCATGCCCACAAGTGTTGTGTAAACTGATATAGAATGTTTTTTTTCCGCTGCATAGATCAACATATCAGTGCATTCTGGATTAAGCCAGGGTTCACTCATTCCGGAAAAATGAATTTCAACTTCGGTCGGTAATTTATCAATACATCTTTTAAAGGTGTCAAAACTCATACTTTGTATTTTGCTTGATTGAAAATATTGACGCAACAACAAGGATTGTGGACAATATTTACAATTAACCTTGCAACCCATTGTAGTAGTAATTTCGAGGGTAGGAGGTGTGGAGAAAAAATTTTGTTCCTCTGTTTTCATGTGTTTCAACCTACAAGAGCCATTTTCAAAGGAAAAATATATATTGGTGTAAATGTATTAAAGCACTGTGAAATTTTTTGGCAATATAATGCTGAAAAAGACGGTCTTTGAGCGATTGGTGGGAAATCAACTGTTTTGGCAGTCTGCAGTTCCTTTACAATTTGTTCCTCTTTTTTCGGGTCGAGCTCTAGGATCGTTTTTGCCCACTCAAAGCGGCTGGTCGCTCCTGCTCCAGCCAAATGATAAAGTCCCGCTTTTTCTGTGAGGTATCCTACTGAGTCTCCTCTACCTTGTGCAATGACTTGAGCTGTGGTTTCGGCTAGCATCCGTGCCCAGGTGGGGCTGCTGATCTGGTCATCCACAATACGAAGCACTTCTCTCGTCCTAGCCCATTCCAACACTTTGGTGACAAAACAAGGCCGGCGCAGGGAATAGACCCAACTGGTGCGGAAAATGAGATAGGCTCCGCCAACGGCTTGAACAGCCTGTTCGCCATGCAGTTTGCTCAGCCCATATTGGTTGATGGGATTGGGAACATCCTCTTCGGTATAGGGCTCACCCTTGGTGCCATCGAAGACATAATCGGTGGAGTAATGGATGAGGGCAGCTCCTAATTTGCACGCTTCCTCAGCCAAGATACCCGGCCCCACCCCATTGATGGCTTCGGCCAGCTCGGGTTGCTCTTCCGCTTTATCCACATCCGTATAAGCGGTAGCATTCACAATGATCTGCGGTTTTATATCCCATACGATATTTTGGATGCTTTTCGGATCCGCCATATCCACCTGCGGGTAATCCAGTGCGACCAGCTCCCCCAGGGTGAGCAGGGTGCGGTTGAGCTCCCAACCGACCTGCCCGGTATTGCCCAATAATAAGATCTTCATCTCAACCTTTCCTATTTACCAGATACTCCAAATATTCCCCATACCCATTGGAAGCATACTCGCGGGCCAGATGGCGCAACTGGTTTTTATCGATATAGCCATTTTGATAGGCGATCTCCTCCGGGCAAGAGATCATGATACCCTGGCGTTCTTCCACCGTTTGGATAAAATTGGAAGCCTGCAGCAGGGATTGATGGGTGCCGGCATCCAGCCAGGCAATGCCCTGTTCGAGGATGCTGACATGCAACATGCCCTGTTCAAGATAAACTTTATTCAAGTCGGTGATCTCCAACTCACCGCGCGCCGAGGGCTTTAACGCTTTGGCAAATTCCACCACGTGCTGGTCATAAAAATACAAGCCGGGCACAGCATAATTCGAGCGCGGGTGGGCTGGTTTTTCCTCTAATGAAATCGCGTGCCCCTGCCCATCAAATTCAACCACCCCGTAGCGCTGCGGATCACGCACCGGATACGCAAAGATGACCGCCCCTTCCGTGGTTTCAGCCGCTTCGCGCATTTTTTGATCAAAGCCGTACCCGAAGAAAATATTATCCCCCAGGATCAAACAGGCGGGTTCTGAATCGACGAATTGTTCGCCGACCAGAAACGCATCTGCCAGGCCACGTGGTTCGCTTTGCTCGGCATATTGAATGGAGATGCCCCACTGGCTGCCATCCTGCAGCACCCGCTCAAACAAAGGGAGGTCTAGCGGGGTACTGATCAAGAGGATATCGCGGATACCCGCCATCATCAGCGACCCCAGGGGATAATAGATCATGGGTTTGTCATACACTGGCAGCAACTGCTTGCTGACTGCTTTGGTCAATGGAAACAGGCGGGAACCTTTTCCGCCCGCGGTTTCGGCAGGCGCGCCCGGTCTTTTTCATACACGTATTGTATCTAGTATACCACAAACGCAAAGCGTTTCGTGGTATATGGCATCGTTTGCGGTTCCGCCCGCAGGGCGGGAGCAAACCGCGCCAACAAATACGGTATAATAGAGGCTTTGCGGCTAGTATACCACAAACGCAAAGCGTTTCGTGGTATACGGCATCGTTTGCGGTTCCGCCCGGAAGGGCGGGAGCAAGCCGCGCCAACAAATACGGTATAATAGAGGCTTTGCAGCTAGTATACCATATTTTACGCTTTTTTTCATTTTTCTTTTC
>LDZU01010021.1_pt1 | contig 21081 bp, 16 predicted proteins | sample 615531 | NCBI WGS metagenome assembly LDZU01 (sample SAMN03408293, study PRJNA278302) | terrestrial metagenome | isolation source: oil reservoir sample SB2 | place: USA: Alaska, North Slope, Schrader Bluff formation | collected 2011-09 | reverse complement strand
TCAGGCAGGATCAACACATTTCTTTTATAAACGAACCAGGGCTCCGGAATCAGGAATGCTTTATTGATAAAATCTGTCAATATCTCCGGATTTGCCTTTTTACCGGCAATAACCACTTCATGATACCTGTTATTTATCCCTGAGGGTATCAGGGTAAAAAGAAAACAACCATTCATATTGACGGGCTGGTCTTCAATGATGATTGTATCGCCTTTAAAAACAAAATGTGTCAAAGCAGCTGCCAGGGAGTCGTCTATATGAAGAAACCATGTCCCCGGTTTTTTGGGAGATATATGAGACACTGTCTTTGTAGGAAGCTCTCCCCGTTCAATCATGGTGTGGATTATATCCTTTTGCACAGGAAAGTTTTCCGAGCAATACACCTGCCAGGAATCCGACTCACGAATAAATTCAGAACGAAGGTTCCGTGTCCAATCCCTGATCGTGATTTGCCTGGATGCTTCCACTGTATCTGTCGTGCATGAAGTAAAAAGGATTAGGATAAGGATAAGATTGAATAGTATAAATTTCTTTGATTTCATCATCTTTACATTTCGTTGTTTCGGTTGTTTAGGATTTTTTTCATTTTTTTATGTAGGATACCCGCATCCATGAAAACACAGCCATAGGGTATATAACCCGCTTTTTCGTAAAACGGGAGTGCCTGCAACTGGGCATCCAGTTCCACGGTACTTATGCCTTTTTCCATGGCCTTTTTTTCCAGGACTTCCATCATAAGAAGGCCGATACCCCGCCCCCGATAAGGTTTTAAAACTGCAATTCTGCCAATATGTCCATCGGAAATCAGTCTTCCGGTGGCCACGGGTTCATACACACCGTTCCGGGTTTTCAAATGAACAAGAACATGGAGAGAAACAGGATCAAAACGATCTATTTCTTCATCTGCAGGGACCTTTTGTTCTTCGACAAAGACTTCATACCGGATTTTTTGGATGACGTGACAGGCTGCAGGTTCCTGCCATCGGTGTAGCGTAATTTTTGTTTCATCCATTCAATTTCAGGGACTTAGTGTTGACATATTCATTTGAAGCAGGTATAATCACACAAAAAAATAATACCCAACTTGAGCAAGTATACAAAAAAAAGTAGAAATCACACACTACAACATCGCCTGATTCCTATCATCTCGGCCTGTTTTATCTTTCTTGTGGGGATGGGAATTGTATTGGACAGCCTTTTCCTTTCAAGTTTACATACCATCCGGAAACGAAAAAAGCTCATTGTCCTTACAACCAATACTTCTTCCACTTATTATTACGGGACAGACGGGCCAAAAGGCATGGAATATGAGCTGGCAACATTGTTTGCCCAGTCCCTGGGTGTTGAAGTGGAGTTCCGCATTAAGCACAACATTAATGAAGTTTTAAAAGCCATTCAGAACGGAGAAGGTGACATTGCAGCAGCCGGCATAACCCGCACTCCGGAAAGGCAGAACGAATACCTGTTTGGCCCGACTTATTATGAAGTGACTCAGTATGTGGTGGGGAAACGATTTGGGCAACTGCCGCGATCTATGGAAGATTTACTTCAGTTTAAACCGGTCATTGTGTCGGGAACGAGCTTCGAAGAAAATTTAAAACGTCTGAAAAAAGAGTATCCCGCATTGGAGTGGGATACCACCACCGTTTTATCCACCGAACAGATTCTTGAAAAAGTCTGGCTTGGTGAAATTGATGTCACGATTTGTGATGATAAAATCATTTCACTGTACCGCCGCTATTTTCCGGAACTTATCCCGTTGTTTCCAGTCAGTGACACGGAAGAGATTGCCTGGATCCTGAGAAGAAACGGATACGACTTAAAGCGATATGCGGAAAAATGGTTTGAAAAAATAAAAAAGAGCGGATATCTGGATGAACTTGTGGCAAAATATTTCGGATACTATGAGTTTTTCGATTATTTTGATATCCGGACTTTTCACTGGCGTATCGAAACCCGGCTTCCTCTTTACCGGAAATGGTTTGAAGAAGCAGGAGAAAAATACAACATTCCATGGACCCTTCTGGCAGCTCAATCCTATCAGGAATCTCACTGGAATTCGCGGGCAATCAGTCCCACCGGTGTCCGTGGACTTATGATGCTCACCCAAACGACAGCCCAGGCAGTAGGTGTGACCAACCGTCTGGATGCGAAACAGAGCATTTTCGGCGGTGCCCGTTATTTGGCAGGATTGATTGACCGGATCCCCTTGTCTGTCCAACCCAATGACCGCTATCTCTTTGCCCTGGCAGCATACAATGTGGGATTCGGTCATCTGACTGATGCCCGCAAACTGGCCGCGGAACTGGGGAAAAATCCAGATTCCTGGCACGACCTTAAATCGGTCCTGCCTCTTTTGAGTCAGCCGAAATATTACTCAAAACTGACCTTTGGGTATGCCAGGGGAATGGAACCTGTCCGTTATGTAGATAGGATTGTAAATTACCGGGATATCCTGGAGCAGACCCTGTTCCTGCCGCAAGAACTGAATCCGGATACGACAAATACAAATACCCTTCAAGTACAATGAGGATCTGACACTTTATGAAAAAATTTTATCTGATGGTGCTTTTTTTATCCCTGACATCCTGTGCAACCCTATCAATCTTTCCGCCTGAAAAAGTTCCGATTTATCCGGATAAAGGATCGGTATATCGATTATACAACCGAATCCAGAAATATTTCGATGATATTCGAAGAGACCCTCTTCACCGCTTGGTACCTTCTGATGCACGGTTGGATTCGCTGGCATATCTTGAGGATGAAAATACGATTGAACTATATATGAACCGTGCTTTTGCCTTCAAGCCATACCGTGAAGATGAGGTAAACAGGTTGCGGGCTCAGATTCTCAGATCTGCCGGGTGGCGATACAGGGATGCACATGTATTAATTTACAGCAACGGGTATGAATTGTATGAACTGATCCCCAATTATTTTCGTAAGGATACAACACATTACGACACAGCCCGTATGGTAAAACCGAAATCCTTTCCCCCTGTTCCCTTGATTCGCTATCCCGATCATCCTGTCCGCCCATACAATGGTTTATACGGCTCCCACATTGCTTTGTGGCATAGTCATGGCTGGTATTACGAAAATCGACTGGATCGCTGGGAATGGCAAAGAGCCCGTGTGTTTCAAATAGTGGAAGATATCTATCCCATGGCCTATACTCTGCCCTTTCTGGCACCCATGCTGGAAAACGCAGGTAGCACCGTTCTTTTCCCCCGGGAAAGAGATATTCAGACACATGAAGTCATCGTCGATCAGGATTCATCTACCGGTGCTTCATTTGTAAAATACAATCAATCGGTACAGCATGGAGGATCCTCCGGTTTTGCTATTGGTAATCCTCCCTATGAAAGCGGTGAAAACCCTTTTCATGCCGGAGGATGGATCTATATGCTATCTGATACAGTAGCTTCTGATTCCATCGTTTACATACCCGATATTCCCGAAACTGGTGATTACGCTCTTTACCTTTCCTGGGCAGATACGTCCGAAGCTATTGTTGATGCCGGATACCTTGTACACCATGCCGGAGGACGCACCCGGATACTGGCAAATCAAACCATGGGATACCATACATGGGTTTACGCCGGGACATATCATTTTCGTGAGGGATTAAACCCCGAATCGGGCTCCATCGTGCTCACAAATCAATCCCGGGTTTCCGGAAAAGTAATCACGTCAGATGCCATACGTCTGGGAGGCGGCATGGGAAATGTCTCACGGAACGGTCGGATCAGTCACCGGCCCCGGTTTGTTGAAGGAGCCCGTTATTACCTACAGTATGCCGGATTTCCGGATACACTGGTGTATAATTTGAATGAGGATACCCTGGATTATAATGATGACTATCAATGCCGTGGTGCCTGGGTGAACTATTTAGGGGGAACCTATGTTGATTCAGCCCGACAAAATGTGAAAGGACTCAATATCCCTGTAGATCTGTCCCTTGCCTTTCACACCGATGCCGGATCAGCACGGACTGACACAGTCATCGGAACACTGATGATTTACAGTTCACAAGGACTGAAAGATACTCTTTGGTTTCCCGATGGGGTAAATCGTATTGCCAACCGGGACTTTGCCGACATACTGCAAACACAGATTGTGGATGATGTACGTCGCTTGTACGACCCGGTATGGAGCCGGCGTGGGTTGTGGGACCGGAAATACAACGAAGCATGGAAGCCCAATGTTCCGGCCGGTCTTTTGGAACTCTTATCCCATCACAACTTTCTGGATATGAAATTCGGCCTGGATCCTCAGTTCCGCTTCGACGTGTCCCGGTCCATTTACAAGGCAATCCTTAAATTTTTAGCCACCTCTCAAAACCGACCCTACTCAGTTCAGCCCCTTCCTGTGGAGGATTTTTCCGTTCTGCTTGAGGTTCAGGATCTGAAACTAAGCTGGCGTGGTGTCTCTGATCCCTTGGAACCCTCGGCAAATCCTGACTATTACCTGGTTTATATGCGGAAAAACAACGGGACTTTTGGAGCTCCCCTTGTATGTAATGAACCCTTTATGACCATCCATGAAATCGAAAAAAATACTGTTTACAGTTTCAGGATAACAGCCGTCAATGCCGGCGGAGAAAGTTTCCCATCCGTAGTATTATCTGCAGGGATTTCTGAAGGCAAAGATACAGCCCTTGTGATATATAACTTCGACCGGGTGAGTGCTCCGGCAACTCTGGAAAAGGACCCGATTGCAGGCTTCGCCGATTTCCTGGATCAGGGTGTTCCCTGGAATCAGGATGTGAGTTATGTAGGGTCGCAATATGAATTCAACAGAAATGTCAAATGGCTGGATGATGATAATCCGGGACACGGAGCCAGTTTTGCTAATTACGAAACAGACATTATTGCAGGTAATACGTTCGACTATACAGCTGTTCATGGTCAGGCACTGATGGAACAGGGGTATTCTTTCGCATCCTGTCAAACCGGTGTTTTAAAGGATACATCCTTTTCTCTCTCCCCTTATTCACTTCTGGATGTCATTCACGGCGAACAAAAAACCACACCCGGAGTCAAACCATTCCAAAAACCGAAGTATCGTGTATGGACTCCTCCACTGAAACGCGTATTAACAGACTATGTCATGTTGAAAGATGGGATCATTCTTGTCAGCGGTGCTTATATCGGGACTGATGCCCTGGCATATCCGGAGGACCAAAAATTCTGCCGGGACATCCTCAAATTTACATGGCGCACAAACTATGCATCACGAAGCGGAGAAATTCGTGCAGTAAATGGTTTTCCGGAGACCCCCTCCCTCTTTTCCTATGTCACTGGGTTGAATGACACCCTGTATGCCGTAGAATCTCCGGACGGGATTGAGCCGGTCAAAGATCCCGCTGCCTGTACGCTGTTCCGTTATACAGACAACAATATCAGTGCCGGCACTCTGTATCAGGGTGATTATTCCGTCCTTGCCTTGGGAATTCCCTTTGAATCCATTCCCACCACCCACGAACGGAATGCGTTCTTGCGTTTTGTTTTTAAAACATTATCACATATAAAGGAAAATCACGATGAATAATCAAACCCGATTAAATTATATATGTCCCAAATGCGGTCATACAGATTATGAAGTAGACCAAATTCGGACAACCGGCGGAGGATTCAGCAAACTCTTTGATATCCAGAATAAGAAATTTGTCGCGGTAAGTTGTACACAGTGCCGTTACACTGAGTTTTACAAATCGGAAACAACAGCCCTGGGCAATATCTTTGATTTTTTCACCCGGGGTTAGCACTCTCTGTTTTTGTCAATAACATCCGTCAATAGATTTTCATCCGCCTTATAGGGCATGGTTATATGACCGTCCGTATGGTTTTTATTCCACAATCCGGCTGTTTCGATGGCCGGTTTGTTGCCGGCCCAGCTCCGCCGGGCTACTCCGCCCATGACATCCCAGGAAAGTCCTGATGTGACTACCCGGTCCGCTTTGTCACTTCCGTCCAGTAAAATACCGTTACCACCGTTACTGGCACGGCCAATGCCTACACCTCCGCCATTGGATAAAACCACCAGGGTCATACCACGGGCAATATTTCCTCCAAAGCACTGAACAGACATATCGGCAGTGATACGGCTGCCGTCGTAAATATTGGCGGTTTCCCGAAACGGTGAATCGGTGCCTGAAACATCATGATGATCCCGGCCCAGTAAAACGGGGCCGATTTCTCCCTTGCGAACCAAATCATTGAATTTAAGGGCTATCTGAATCCGACCCTCTTCGTCTGCGTATAAAATCCGGGCTTTTGTTCCCACAACAAGCTTGTTTTGTTCTGCTGTTTCAATCCAATGATAGTTATCCCGGTGAAGGGAACTCTTTGAAGGATCTATACAGGATAATGCCGCCTGATCCGTTTTCTGTAAATCTTTATCTTCACGGCTCAGGCAAACCCAGCGAAAAGGACCGAATCCTCGGTCAAAACAGATGGGGCCCATGATATCTTCCACGTATGAAGGCCAAATAAAGCCCTCTGAGACATCTTTGCCGTTTTTGGCAACTCTTATCTCGCCTGCTTCAAAAATGCTCGCCATGAAGCTGTTTCCGTAATCCCAAAAATGAGCCCCTTGTTGAACAAGTTTTTGTATACACTCAAAATGGCGTTTTAAAGAGGTATTCACTTTTTCCCGAAACCGGGAAGGATTGGATTTTAAAAGGTCTCTGCCGGCTTCGTAGCCAAGACCGGCCGGGGTATAACCTCCCTCATAAACGGCATGACAGGATGTTTGATCTGACAGCAGTTCAACAGGTACATTCTTTTGGGCACAATATTCCAACAAATCCACCACATTGCCATAATAGGCAATAGAGACAGACTCTTTCCTTCTTTTATATGTCAATGCCATTTCAATGACTTTACTCAGGTCATCGCTGACTTCAGAGACCCATCCCTGTTCATGACGGGTTTTGATTCTTGATTGATCTACTTCAGCGATAATGCCCACACCTCCGGCAATTTCAACGGCTTTTGCCTGGGCACCGCTCATGCCACCCAACCCGGAAGAAATGAAAAGAACACCCGAAAGATCTTTATCCTCAGGAATGCCCAGATATTTTCTGCCTGCATTCAGCAGCGTGATGTAAGTTCCGTGGACAATACCCTGCGGGCCAATATACATCCAGCCGCCGGCAGTCATTTGTCCGTAATTGCTCACTCCCAGGGCGGCACATGTGTGAAAATTCTCCGGATTATCCCAGGCACCGACCAAAAGACCGTTTGTGGATATTACCCGTGGGGCGTTTTCGTGGGACGGAAAGAGTCCGACAGGGTGTCCGCTACTGACAACCAGCGTCTGATCTTCCCTCATGATTTCCAGGTATTGTTTGACCAGGCGGTACTGCATCCAGTTTTGGAAAATTTGTCCTGTCTCCCCGTAAGTTACCAGTTCATAGGGATAAAGCGCCACATCGGGATCCAGATTATTATCGATATTCACCTGCAAAGCCCTGGCAGGTAGAATGCCTGTATATGCCTCCACCGGTTTACCCCAAAGCCGTTCTGCCGGTTTATACCTGTACCCGTAAATCCGCCCCCGTGTTTTTAACTCCCGTAAAAACTCCGGAGCCAGTTTTTCATGGAGTTCCGGAGGTATATACCGCAAAGCATTCTTCAGAGCCTGGCGTGTTTCCTTTTCATTCAGTCTGAAACCCCGGTCCGGTGCCCGGCGGATTCCCGGCTCAAAAACCGGATCAGGGGGTAATTCCTTTGAAAGGCCAATAGTTATCAAGGATCCTTGATTTTCATGATTCATGACAGATACCTCTGTAATTATGAGTTTTTCAGTTATTTAATTTATTGAAAAACAGCCTGAATGTCATGCTTGAGATTCAAAGCCTGGCGATATCCGGGTAAAATATCCAGAGCCTTATCCAGAGCGTTGAGTGCTTTTCCGTATTCCTGCCGGTTAGCATAGGCCCATCCCTCAAAATAGTATAAAATACCTTTGATTTCTGGATCACTATGCGATATCGGATCCCTGTAAGACTCCATAAGCGAAAGAATTGTGCCGGTGTGTGCCCGGGCGGCTTCTGCCTGGATCCGATATAACAAAGCCCTGGCATTAAAAAAAATCTCCATAGCCGTCCGGCTCCACGCTTCGGCATCATCCCAATTCTCCAACCGGATGGCAAGACGGGCTGATTCCACAAGAGGTGCTTCATTAAAAGGCATCAAATGCCATAAAGCCTGATACTCACGGATGGCGGCATTCAGTTTTCCCTCTTTTTCAAGGAGCCGGGCAGCGTAAACATGGCCTTCTTCCCAGCTCAGAGAATTCTCCCATACCTTCATCACAATCCGGTCATAGTCATTTTCAGGAATAAACCGGGGACGGGTAACATGAAAATCATTCGTATATGGCCATGTTCTTAACAAAATATCCAGGCGAATTTCACCAAGCAGGGAATCCAGCCGTGTAAAGTGGTCCATTTGATCCAGAAGTTGAACCGGCCTTTTAAGTAAATATTCCGCCAAAGATTCCCCCACCTTTTGTAATCCTTCGATGGAAAAATGCAGATGATCACAGAAATAGCGGGGGTAATTCTGAGGTTGATACAATGCCAGAACCTCATCGGTATCAAACAACGGTACAGACCATTTGTCTGCAATCCGGAGAAGAACACTGTCCAGAGGTCCAGTCATTCTGAAAGGGTAAGCATCCAGATCCCGGGCCAGTTTAAAATGCATCAGTGCTGTATCCTCCTGTTGAAATGAGAGCATACACTGACCCAGCAGATAGTGCAAATGGGCATTATGAGGAGCTGTTTCAAGCTGTTTTTTTAATTCATGGGAAGCAGAGAAATATTCCCCTTTTCGAATCATGAATGTAACAGAATCAATCACTTTTTGTATTGATTGCTGATCTGCTGAGCCTGATGATTCAAAAGGTGGAAATTCTGTCACATTACTGACAGGTCTCATAAGCAAAAGGTTGATTTGGTGCCTTTTTGCATGTCGGCACAACGTATTCAGATTTTTACGGTATTGACGGGCCACTGCCGAGCGAATGCGGCTATCCGGTTCCACAAGCCTTTCCCCGGCCAAACGGTGCATGAGATTTGAGGTGTCTTGTTCCTTTTGCATGAATATAAGTTTTTCAACAACTGCCTCCATCCATTGATAAAGCCGCAAATCCCGGAGAAAGAGTACAAACCTTTTCAGTAAAACGGATCTCCCCCCTCCTCCGGCACCCATACTGCCATAAAACTCATTATGTCCGGTATATACAATGACCAAATCGGGGTCATGACGGGAAATCTGGCGAAAAACATCCAAAACGGCGTAACTATTCACAGCCGGCATGGAAAAATTCACCATCTCAATGTGAGATGAAGGTTTATAGTGGGATAAATGCTCTTTCAGGATGTTGGAAAAGGAAAAATTGTATTCCCACGGATAGCCTGCACTAGTAGATCCTCCAAGGACAAAAACGCGGTAGGTATTCGCCGGTTTCTCTTTAAGAAACATATCCGTAGATATATTCGGTTTAACCTTTTTAAAAAAATATTTTTGACCTGCATCGGGGTTTATTGCCAAATAGGTATGTCCGTTAAATTCTTTTTCTACACAGATCCGGTAAGAACGCCCATATCCTACCAAACGCAAACTCACTTCAATCAGGCAAAAAAGTCCGATAATCAGAATCCAGAAAATAAGATGAAACAGAAGCTTTTTTTCCCGTTCCGTGTTATGAAGCATATTTTAAGGTATCCGGGTTAATATTCAAACCAAAGGTCTGTTCTGATTCTTTTTTTACAATTTCCGCTTCATCCATTCTACCTGTGATCACCAGGGCTTTGAACAGATGTTGATAAAGCCCGGATATCATCTCAGGATGAAAGCCGGATGGATTTTTCAAAACAGTTCTCCGTGCTTTATTCAGGGCATAAATGGCAAAATCATATTCATGCCGGTTTATGTGGATGGATCCTTCAAGAAACCAGAGATGGGGATCATCCATGGTTTCATCCACTTTTTTTAATACCTGCAGGGCTTTATCAGACTGGTTTTGATCCAGGAGGATATGAGCCAGTTGGATCACCGGATTGGCTTCATAGGGCAGAACGGCTCTGATGCTGTTCACATATCGGATAGCCAGGTCACTCTCGTCCCGGTTGATATGGTAATCGGCCAGGGATTGATTGGCCTTCCCCCAGCTGATATTTCCATTCAGATATTCCCAGGCATAGTGTTCTGTCGTGTTTGAAGGGCTAAATGTAAATGGCTGATTATCAGATACAAAGGGCCATCTGGACATAAGTTTTTTGATAGTCAGTTCACCGGCTTTTAATTCAAAGGGAGTTATAGGATACGTTGTTTTGAAATCAGACAAAAGTTCATCGTAAGAAATTTTGTGTTGATAAAATCCTGAATTTGCCAGGCTCATGAAAAAGGTTTCCGCCATAAGCATATATCCAATTTCATTTGGATGAACGTGCTCATGAAAAAGGTTATTTCCCGGGGCATGAGGAGCAGAAGCATTATGAAAAACCTCATCCACCGGAACACAAACCCAATCATTTTCACGGGCAAACTGACGGATTGCCACATTCCAGTCTGATCCTGCCCGGAAGCGAAGAACATCCAGGTCTCTGGCTAAAGCGTAATAATAGGTAGCGCTGTCGGGCCTGCCCTGCCATTCATGGTATTTTCCCCGGCAATAGGCAAACAGTGCCGACTGGGGTTCCCAGAGTTCCATATCTTTCAACCACATTTCCACGCCGGTTGTGTCTTCCCGCTCCAATAAAAAAGTAAATTCCTTAAAAAGTGTCTGCTGATTCAGAGCTTCATCCTGAAAATCGGATGCAAAAGGAATTTGAGACCGTTCATTACTTGTGAGAGTTCCAATATATACGGGAATACCCATTTTTTCCGTAATTTTGCGAATCCGATGCAGGTTTTTAATATAATTCAGACGAGTTTTCAAATAAAGTGATGAGCCATAGGGAATCTCGCGTTCTCTTACAACTCTGGCCATCAGGGGATCTCCGGTGATTTCATTCGGCAGGGCGCGGTTTACCCATTTCAGCAAGACCTGAAAAAGATAGGTCTGTTGGAGTTTCATCAACAGATGAGTTAAAAAATATGAAGTAAATCCCCGTTCAGATGATGCACTGCCAAAAGCTCCGTAAAATTCATTATGGCCCATATACAGAATCAGGGCATCCGGTTCAAGAACCGGTGTATGTTTCAGGATATCTGAAACAGAATAGCTGTTGATGGCTGAAGTGGCCAGATTGATCACATTCCACACATGTTCCGGATCTCCCCGGTTCAACAATCCTTCCAGCATATCCGGGAAGGTGATGTTATACGAATAGGGAAAACCAAAGGCTGTACTGCCTCCTAATACCAGTATCCGCTTTTCAGCCGGACCCTTAAATCGCGGGATAATCTCATCCCTGAATTCAGGTGCCGTCTCATGGACTCTGAAATACTTTTCGGGAAAATTCCGGTTTATCCGGTAATATGGTTTATTGTGAATTTCCAGTTCTTCTACAAGGGTATACTCTTTCCCCAGATAAAAAAGGTGAAGCACCCATTCTGTCAGGAAAAAGAGGGAAACACCTGCCAGAATCAGCAGGGTTGAAAAGAACCATTTTTTCCATTTTTTCACGGACATTCAACCCTCAAAACAAGGCATAAATAAAGGGAGCCAGGGCACTCCCCTGAGAAAATATAATGACCACTCCCAACAACAGCAGAATCATCACAATAGGTAAAATGAGATACCGTTTATTCTCCCGGGCATATTGAAAAAATTCTTTGATAATCATCCATTTACTCATGGCTTTATCCTCAATACTGTTTCGTCATATCATTGTGGTCATCATGCACAAACCGCCAATATGACCGGCTTTCTTTTTTTATCCTGTCATCAAGGGGACTTTTTCCAAGAATCCTTCGAAAAAATCCCAGAGGAAAAATAAGAAGAAAAAAGACAAGACTTAAGAGGAGAAAAGTTAAAATCGTCCCCAAGACACCGGTGATCACCATGACACACCAGAAAAGACTCCGGGTAACAATTGCCGGCAGAAGAAGCAAAAGAAGCAAAAGACCCGTTAAGATAAGGAGTGCCGGGTTGAGATTATTTCCGTTGAAAATTGAAATGGCCTGAAAAACAATGAGAATCCCCAAAAGTATCAGCACAAACTGACGGGAGGTTTTTGCTTGGATGGTGTGAAAGGAAATGATCATTTAATCTTTTCCATAAGAAATTATCCAGTCTTTGGGATTCAGGTGAGATTGTTCGTCTTTTAATATAATACAATGTTCCATGACAAGGACATCCATTTCGGTATTCATAAAGCAGTTAAAGGCATCCCTGGGACTGTTGACAATGGGTTCACCTCGTACATTGAAGGATGTATTGACCAGGAGAGGGCAGCCGGTGAGGCGATAGAATGCTGTGATCAGGTTGTGAAAGCGTGGATTCGTTTCTCTGTGAACAGTTTGAAGACGGGCGGAATAATCCACATGGGTAACTGCCGGAATAATGGAACGTTTGATTTGCAACTTCTCCAGCCCTTCCTTTTCTTCACGGATTTCCAGACGATAATCTTTAAGTACATCGGCCGTCAGGAGCATATAGGGGCTATTTGTATTGAGATCGAAATACGCCCGGGAAAATTCTTCCAAAACTGAGGGTGCAAAAGGTCTGAAGGATTCCCGGAATTTAATTTTCAGGTTCAGTTGTCTTTGCATTTCCGGGGATCTGGGATCGGCCAGGATACTCCGGTTTCCCAGTGCCCGTGGACCGAATTCCATGCGACCCTGAAACCAGCCTACCACCTTTTGTTGATTCAGATACTCTGCTGTTTTATCCGTCAGGGATTCCGGATTATAGGTCCTGTATTTTATATTGTAGGATTTCAGGAAGGATTCTATTGTTTTATAACTGTAAACCGGCCCCAACAGACTGCCTTGTTGTGAATCCGGTTTTACAGCAGTCCGTGGGTGATCATAATACTCGTAATAAGCCGATAAAGCGGCACCCAAAGCCCCTCCGGCATCACCGGCAGCCGGTTGAATCCAGAGATCCGAAAAGATACCGGATTTAAGAATTTGGCTATTGGCAACGCAATTAAGGGCTACACCTCCGGCCAGGCAGAGAAAATCCAGACCTGTCAGGGCTTTTGCATAACGGGCAATTTTCAGCATCACTTCATTGGTTATCTCCTGGACAGACCGTGCAAGATCCATATAAGGCTGGGTAAGGGGCTCTCCGGGTTTCCGTCGTGGAAAACCAAATAATTTTTCAAATCGCCGGTTTACCATAGTAAGACCTGAAACATAATTAAAAAAGGACATATTCATACGAAATGAGCCGTCCTCCCGGATATCAATCAGGCGTTCTTTGATGATCTGTGTATACACCGGCCGGCCATAAGGAGCAAGTCCCATCAGTTTGTATTCTCCCGAATTCACCTTAAAACCACAATAATACGTAAATGCTGAATACAGGAGTCCCAGTGAGTGGGGAAAATGAATGTCCTGCATCATTCGGATAGAATGCCCATAACCCTCGCCGATGCTGGTGGTGGTCCACTCTCCTACGCCGTCGACAGTGATAATTGCAGCTTTTTCGAAGGGAGAAGGGAAAAAGGCAGAAGACGCATGGGCCTGATGGTGCCGCGTAAATAATAAGTCCCCCATAAATCCAGGCAATGAATCATGAATCAGGGATTTAATCCATATTTTTTGTTTTACCCACACTGGAATAGATTTTGTAAACGAAAAAAGTCCCCGGGGAGCGTAGTGCAGATAAGTGTCCAGTATCCGTTCAAACTTTAAAAAGGGTTTATCATAAAAAGCGACGGCTTTGAGATCGGTCGGAGAAGCTCCTGCTGCGTTCAGACAATAACGGATGGCATGTTCAGGAAATGAAGGGTCGTGTTTGATCCGGGTAAACCGTTCTTCCTGGGCAGCAGCAAGAATCGTATCCCCCTTGATAATGACTGCTGCACTGTCATGGTAATAGGCCGATATTCCAAGAATAAGGTCCATCTCTCCCCTGAAATTTTGTGAAAAATACGAGATAATCCCTAAGGGAACAAGCGTGATTATATCTTTACAAAGAAGAGCAGGCAACCTAAATTTAAATATGTTTAAACAAGGAGTTCTCCATGACAATAAATAAAATTATTATGTTTATATTACTTGTCCCCTTTTTTCTCAGTGGCCAGATTTTGATCCCGAATGTGAGTATTGATTCAGAGCGAATTGAATCCTCATATCTTCCTGAAATAGAGGAACTTGAACAGAAAATAACCCAATATATCCAAACCGAATCCTTCTCAGATGAAACCTATGATTTTCAGATACCCTACCGGATATCTATTTTTGTCCGGAGCATTGATGAAAGCGGGACAGACCGGGTTTATACCTGTGAGGCGTTTTTTACCAATGATTACGATCAGCGGTATTATGATTCACAATGGAAATTTGAATATTCCAGTGGTTCATCGTTATATCGCTCCACGGGAATATTCAATCCATTGACTGACATCATTGATTACTATGGATATTTGATTGTGGGTACTGAACTGGATGCGATAGAGCTTTTAGGAGGGAATGCCATTTTTGAAAAAGCCAATCAGATTATCCAGAGGAGCCAGTCCAGCCGCTGGAGTTCCGGATGGCGCAGCCGGATTGCTGATTTTGAAGCGATTACCCGGAATTACAGACTCCGGAAGGCCCGTTTTTTTCTGAGCGAAGCTTTCTGGGCTGTGGAAGATCAAAAAAAGGATCTTGCCTTAAGCAAACTGAAAGAATCTCTCTTATTGATTCAGGAAATTATCCGTATCCGGAATAAAGACAAATTCACCAATGATTTTATCGAAAGTCATTACAAAGACGCCGAATATTTCGTGTCTGCCTTAAAAGACACCTCATTTTTGCCATTATACCGGGACATCGCTCCCAATGAAAAAAAATATTTTGATTCGATAGTAGAAAAATATTACTGATCTCGGGAAATTTTAAAAAACCTTTCCAATAACTCCTCCCCGGGGATTTGGCCTTCCCGGAGGATGCTGATCTTATCATCGCGGCTTATTTTAAAAATCGTACTGGGTAAATTGGAGCGGGAAAAGCCGTCAGCCGGGTCATCGATATACAGATCAACCCTATCCTGATATAGATTTTCTATCTCTTGAAGTGATAATAAGGGTACACTACCGGAAGGGTTCGCCGATGTGGTAATGACCGGATTTTCGTAGTTATGAGAGAGCCACCGACAAAAAGGATGATCCGGAATACGGAATCCGGTGTATTCGTCTGATAAAAATCCGGATGAAAAATAACGAGGGTCTTTTAACGGCAACACGGCTGTCACAGGTCCGGGAAACACGCTTGTCAGAAAATCTCTGCATTTTCCGGAAACATCAACGATTTCAAGAATATTTTCTACATGAGGAAACAGGATGCTGAAGGGGAGTTTTTCAGGTCTTTGTTTCAAATAATACAGAGATTTAACGGCTTCAGGGTTTAAGGCATCTACTCCCAGACCAAAAATTGTATCTGTCGGATAGGCTGCAATTCCTCCAGAAAGGAAAACATCGAGGATCAGATCTTTATTTTCATCATAGTTTTGAATATAATCCCTCATAAAAGATCTCTCACATCCTTACAAATTCGTCCATAGGCATCGAAATTCAAAACAGCAGACACCAGAATTGAACAGATCACAGATAAGGTGGCAGATGAAATGATACCGATCATAATTATAATCTGATATTTGATGGCGGCAATCGGAGGAACACCACCCAGAATCTGTCCTGTCATCATTCCGGGAATCGACACGAGTCCCATTGTCGCCATGATTCCCAGTTTAGGCATGATGGACGTTTTAAGAGCATGCCGGGCAAAGGGTTTTATAGCCTCGATAAACCCGGCTCCGGCCAGGATAAACTGTATATAATCATCCTCATGATGGATCAGATCTTCATAAAAGCGTTGCAACCCGATGATGTTACTGCTGAGGATATTCCCAAGGATCATACCAATCAAAGGTATCATATACTGGGCAGACCTGAGATTTTCATATCCCAAAGGAATTAAAAACGTAAGAAAGACCAGGATAATAATAATGATATAAACAGGGATGGTTGTCAGATAAATGCGTTTGTTGAGCATACCGCTGTTTTTTAGAATGGTAAAATTCGCTGCAAGGATCATGATGAGAACCCAGGAGAGATTCAGCCAGATTTTGTCATAGATAAACAGATATTTCAGATAAAGGCCGATAAGAATCAATTGGAGAATCATCCGTGCTATTGAAATGAAAAAGTCTTTATATACCTTCAGATCCAGCCAGATAAAAATCAAAAGGGGAACAATAAGAATGGAACTGTACATAACAATATTTATTATGGGAATATCAAAAGTTCCCTGTGTATTCATGGGTTCACCTCCTTCAGGGATCCGTTGAGATGCCATCGGCGTGTCGCAAAGGACTGCCATTCTTTCTGATGACTCACCACAAGGCATGTAAGATCCTCCCGGTAGAAACAGCGGATGGTCTTCTGGACATTTTCAGGATCGAGGCTCGATGTAATTTCGTCCAGCAAATAGATGTTCCGGTTTAGCAACAATGAAATAATGATATTTATCCGTTGTTTTTCACCGTTGGAGAGGGACACGAACGCGCTTTCCAGCAACGCATTCCCCAGGGAGAAAAAATCCATAAGCTCCTTCAGTTGGGTTTGTTTCTCATCCATATCTCTGACCATAAAACGCATCAGCGAAGAAGTTTTACCCGTAAAAGCGGGAGGATTCTGTCCGATATATCCAAAAACAGATCTATAATGGTGAATATCTTTTTTACCGACTTTCCGATTTTGGTAACTGATATCTGCTGTTTCGGGATAGTCAAAAAAGAGGAGTGTTTTGAGAAGTGTTGTTTTACCGCTTCCTGACGGACCGGTCATGAGAATTCTATCCCCTTCCCGGATCTCTCCGGAGATGTGATTTAAGATGATTTTATCCTTTTTTTTCACATAAATGTTTTCAAACTTTATCAAAATCACTCCTTATCGTTCTTTTGAAATCATTGGTGAAACAGATGAGAAAAAGCAATGGAAATATAGCACGGGATTTGGAGAATATCATCCTCGAAAGCATCCGGAATTGCCACCCGGAAAAAATCCTCCCTTCTTGCCTGACCAACCTGTCCATTCAGACTCCCTATGCCCTGCTTTCTATAGGGAAAGCGGCTGTTTCCATGGCAGATGTTTTTATGCGTCATATTCCGGTACCTCCGGTATTGAATTGTGTGATCACTTCTTCAGAGTATTTTCCGGAAAAATACAGTAACGATTTGGACATTTTTATTGGTGAGCACCCTTATCCGGGAGAAAAGACCGAGCAGTCGTCCAGGGCGGTACTGGATCGGATCCTGACAAATATTCCCGATCACGGACACATCGTGTTGCTCCTGTCAGGCGGCGGTTCAGCCTTATTTGAAATTCCACAGGCCGGATTGACTATAAAGGATATATCTGATATCACAAAAACTCTTATGAAAAAAGGAGCAGATATTCAGACACTCAACACTGTCCGGAAACAGATGTCTGCCGTAAAGGGTGGAAAACTGGCACAATGGCTATATCCCCGGAAAATAAACGCGTTCATCATGTCTGATGTTATGGGTGACAATCTTGAACTGATCGCTTCAGGACCGGTGACACCCGATACGGGGACACCTGAAAAGGCACGGGCGATTTTAACAGCATATGGTCTGGATCCAAATATTATCAAGGGAATAGACAAACAAAAAAGAAATACTGATTTCTTTCATGTCAGTACTAAAGTCATCTCAAACAACCAGACACTGATTGACGCGTGCAAAAAAACCATTGAGAAACAAAACAGGCATTGCCTGCTTCTCCCATTTCCCCTCTCTGGTGAGGCTTCAGACTGTGGGAAACGTATTGCCGATTATTTAGCCTCTTCGGTAAAAACATTCCCTGCTTATTATATCGGCGGTGGCGAAACATCGGTAACAGTCCGCGGAAACGGCATCGGCGGAAGAAACATGGAAGTGACATTAAAGGCCTGTCTTGAATTACTGAAGACACCTTACACCTGGGAAGTAGCATGTGTAGGTTCTGATGGAATTGATGGTCCTACCGATGCCGCCGGGGCGGTAATGACACGTCAGCGTTTCAACAAGGACATGGTAAAAGCCGGAGCAAAAGCCCTGAACAATAATGACACATACTCCTTTTTTAAATCACATGATGGGTTGATACAAACGGGTTACACCGGTATCAATTTAAATGATCTGTTTGTCGCACGTATAGATAAACCAGACTAAGTATGGGGTATGCGGATTTTATAATGTGTTCCTGCATTTGAACGGAGTTCATGGCTGCCGTTCAGTTCGCGGATAAAACCGGTTATCAAATTCAACCCCAGAGTGTGGGAATCTCCTGAAACGGATGTTACATCAAAACCGGAGCCGTTGTCTCCAATTTCAAGGATAAGCTGGTCATCTTCTTTCGACAATCCGAGGGTGATGAATCCTTCATTTTTATCAATGAACCCATGTTTCATACTGTTGGCGATTATTTCATTCAGGAGCATGCCCAAGGTTATGGCTTTATCAAAAGTGACTTCCACCGGCTCAGTTTTGATCATATCGAAGCTGATGTTTTTATCTCCCGAAAAGGCAAAAATCATATTTTCAGCCAGTTCTTTCAGGTACGTATGCAATTTAACCTTTCCCGAATCCTGGCTTTCATAGAGTTTTTCATGAAGGAGGGCAAGACTTTTCAATCTGTCACGGGTATCATAAAACACAGACAGTGCATTCTGCTCATTAATCATCATAGCTTTCAAATCCATCAGATTTGCCATGATCTGCATATTATTCTTCACACGGTGATGAATTTCACTGAGAAGAAGCTCTTTTTCCTCCAGAGATTTTATCAGATGTAAACTGTTCATATATTGAGTTGTCATCTCGATAAAATACAGAATCAAAGCCCTTGTCTCCCCGGAATCATCCAATATTTTAAAATAATACACTGCATAGTATGCATTACCTATCCGGAAGGGTTTATCGGATAGGGAAGAAAGGATTTCATTTGAAGATAAGGCACTTTGTAAATTTTTTGTAAAGACTGCTCTTTCATTTTTTTCGATAAATAGAAAATCTTTAATATCCTCATCCGGATTTAACCGGCCGGATTTATAAAAATCCTCCCGTGTTTTCAGATTCATCGTTACTATTCTCAGTCGATGATCTACAACCAGAACCGGAGTCTTCATAACAGCAGTATAGAAATTACGGGCCAGTATTTCCTGACTAAAGGTCTTACTTTCAGGCAATGCAAATCCGTTTTCATCCTCCGAATAGAGGGCAAAAGTCATATGAAGCCGGTTGTACAAACATGAAAGCATGCCTGCAATCAACTTCATAACGGGAATATAGGCAGTCTCAAGCTGATCATTCCCCATTACATAATCCAATCCAACAAAACCTATCATTTCCTCATTATGATAGATGCCTTCTACCAGAGCTCCTGTGATGTCCTGCATTTCCAGAATTTCTTTCTCGTGAATTGCCTCAACAGGCAGTTCATTCAGGGATTGAAAAAAAATAATTTCCTTCTTATTCAGTTGATTGAGCCACCAGGGATAATCGGTAACCGGCAGGTGCTGAAGGTTTGTTATCTGTGAATCAATTCCCTGATAACACCATTCATATATATTTATAAAGTATTTTCTATCCTTTGAAAACTGAAAGATATATGCCCTGTCTGCATGACAATAGCGGCCTGTCAATTCGAGGAGTTGATAAATCATGTCCGGATAATTTTCCAAAATGGATGGACTGACCATTTTTAGAAAAAGAGCATTTAAATGATGGTAAAATGAGTGGGTTACGTCCTGCTGAATCCTTATTTTATTTTTTTGTAAATTTCCCTTCGTTTGATTTGAATGATTTTGCTGTTTATAAAACATGGTTCGCTCTGTCAGAACAAACAGAGCAACCACAGTAAACGAGAGGATGAGGAGAAGATAATAGATCAGAAAGATAGAATTGACGGATCTTTGGAACAGAAAAAGTGAAACCGGAAGGCTGAGCACCAACAGGACCAAAGCACTCAATCCGTATATAAGAATGTCCCGGACCGGTAGTTTATAGAAATACACAACAAAATAGAAAACAAGCAAAAAGAGAACAAAACCTGTATAGAAAAAGTAGTCTCCCAGAAACAGAGAAACCCATACAAAAAAGAGGGCTGAAAAGAGGTTGATTATCACAAGGATATGTTTGTAAAATGTTTTATTCTCTTTGTTTAAAAGGCCGGTATAATAAAAAGTGATCAATATTCCAAAGAGGAGGATCAGCACAACCCACTGGATAAAAATCATGGATTGATTCAATATCTGATGGTTAAACAGTGCGATGAAAATCCCGGAGAACCACAGGATGATATTCAGTAATAAAGGAGATAAATATTGTGTTTTGCCGGATTTCATAAGGCCTTAATACCGGAGTATCTGTTGTAAGGTTCGTTTATACATTTTATCGGGACTTCCCCATAATTTATGAAACCACATCCATTGAGAAGGGTACCGTACAATCCAGGGTTCAAAGGTTTTCATGACAGATTTCATAGTCTGCCCAATGGTTTCATCGTTCAGAACAGATATGGGTTGATAGTTCACCGGAAAAAAATGGATATATAATTTCCCTTTTTGATACCTGGGTACCATCCCTAAAATTTCTGCATCCGTTCTGAATTTAAGAACGGCAGTTCCTTTTGCAATGGACGTTATCCGGTTAAAAAATGGGACTTTAACCCCTTTTTTATGGGCATTCTGATCAACAGCAATGGCCAGCACATGTTTATTTTTAAGGGCTTTTTCATAGGCTTTCATGCCCTGCTGTGTTGAAATCATGTGCATTGCATCTCCCATATTCAGGCGCAAAGAGAGAAAAATTTTATCACTCAGGGGATTTTTCATCGGTTTATAGATTCCCGAGGTAGTAATGCCGCTCATATTTAACCAGGATGCCACATACTCCCAGTTCCCG
>LDZU01008372.1_pt1 | contig 21099 bp, 17 predicted proteins | sample 615531 | NCBI WGS metagenome assembly LDZU01 (sample SAMN03408293, study PRJNA278302) | terrestrial metagenome | isolation source: oil reservoir sample SB2 | place: USA: Alaska, North Slope, Schrader Bluff formation | collected 2011-09 | reverse complement strand
CACTTTTGCTGCTCAGGAATTTGGTTTAAGTAGAGCTCTAAAAATAGCCTTCTCCGGAGGAGCAGTAATGGGTTTATCAGTAGCTGGCTTTGGTTTAGTGGGATTAGGGGTTTTATATTATTTCTATGATGATCCAAATTTAATAAATGGATTTGCTTTAGGTGCTAGTTCTATTGCTTTATTTGCCAGAGTGGGAGGTGGTATCTATACCAAAGCTGCCGATGTGGGAGCTGATTTAGTTGGTAAGATTGAAGCAGGTATCCCCGAGGATGATCCCAGAAATCCGGCCGTAATTGCTGATAACGTGGGAGATAATGTTGGTGATGTAGCTGGAATGGGTGCTGATTTGTTTGAATCATTTGTAGGCTCTATTGTTTCTTGTATGATTCTGGGTAGTTTATTATATAACTCGATTAACTATATTATTTATCCTCTAATTCTGGTATCTTGTGGTGTTATTTCGGTAATTATCGCTACTTTCTTTGTATCACCAAAAGATGATAAAAATATCCATAAGGCATTAAACATGGGCACCTATATTAGTGGAATTTTGGTAATTATTTCATCTTTAATATTATCTTATACTCTATTTGGAAATATATTGATATTCCTAGCAACAGTTTCTGGTTTAGTAGCAGGAGTAGCTATTGGCTTAATAACAGAATATTATACCTCTTACGATTATTCTCCAGTAAAAAAGATTTCGGAATCATCTTTAACTGGAGCAGCTACCACCATTATTACAGGATTTGCCTTGGGATTAAAAAGCACTGCCTTACCAGTAATTGTTATTTCCATCTCTATATATCTATCAAATTATTTTGCTGGATTTTACGGTATATCTGTAGCAGCCGTTGGCATGCTATCTATTGTGGGGATGACTGTATCGGTAGACTCCTATGGACCTATCGCTGATAATGCTGGTGGTATTGCTGAAATGGCCGGTTTAAAACCAGAAGTTCGTGATATTACTGATTCCCTGGATGCAGTCGGCAATACTACTGCTGCTATTGGAAAAGGATTTGCTATTGGTTCAGCTGCTTTGACAGCTTTAGCTTTATTTAGTGCTTATGCCAAGTCAGTAAACTTAAGTGTTATTAGCATAACTAATCCCATGGTTATGATTGGTATTTTTATTGGTGGTATTTTACCATTTTTATTTTCCTCTATTACTATAGAAGCAGTTGGTAAAACTGCCTCTTTAATGATTACTGAAGTAAGGAGGCAGTTTAAAGAAATTGCTGGTTTGAAAGAAGGAACAGCTAAACCTGAGCCAGAGAAATGTGTTGATATCAGCACTAAAGGTGCTTTAAAAGAAATGATTGTTCCAGGATTATTAGCTGTTATTGTACCTATTGGAGTGGGAATTATACTTGGACCTGAAGCATTAGGCGGTCTATTATTAGGTTCGGTAGTTATAGGAGTATTTTTAGCTATTATGATGGCTAATTCGGGAGGAGCCTGGGATAATGCTAAAAAGTATATTGAAAAAGGAAATTATGGTGGGAAAAATTCTCCGGCACATCAGGCTGGAGTAATTGGTGATACGGTGGGTGACCCATTTAAAGATACAGCTGGTCCCTCCATGAATATTTTAATAAAGGTAATGTCTATTGTGTCCTTAGTATTTATTCCTTTATTTTTATAATAATTTGAATTAATTCTTTAAAGTTTTTAAACATGAAGAGAATTTTTTATTAATCTTTTTCATAATTTAAAACATAACGAATGACAGCTAAAAAAAGAAAATATAAATGAATATAATCGATATAATCGAGAAAAAAAAGAATAATTTTACCCTAAATACAACGGAAATCAATTTTGTCATTGCTGAGTACTTAGAAGGTAATATTCCTGATTACCAAATGTCAGCATTGCTTGTGATCATCTGGTTTAATGGTATGAACTATCAGGAAATTAATGATCTCACCATGGCTATGGCTCGTTCTGGAGATATTTTAGATTTAAGTTTGGTACCTGGAATAAAAGTAGATAAACACAGTACAGGGGGAGTGGGAGATAAAACAACCCTCGCCCTTGTCCCAATGGTTGCTGCGGCTGGTGTTCCAGTTCCAAAAATATCTGGACGTGCCTTAGGATATACTGGTGGAACTATTGATAAATTGGAATCAGTTAAAAATTTTCAAACCGATCTTCCTACAGAAAAGTTTATAGAAAATATCAAGAAGGTTAAAGCTTCCATTATAAGTGCCAATATCAATATTGCCCCAGCAGACAAAAAGATATATGCTTTAAGGGATGTTACTGGAACTATAGATTCTATTCCACTTATTGCCAGCAGTATTATGAGTAAAAAGATTGCTGGTGGTGCTGATGCCCTTATCCTTAATGTAACTATTGGTAGTGGAGCATTTATGAAAAATATTAATGATGCTATTACATTAGGGAAAACAATGGTAAATATCGGTAAAAACAACAATAAAAAAACATATGTAATTATTTCTTCCATGGATCAACCTTTAGGCTATGCAGTTGGTAATTCTTTAGAAGTGAAAGAGGCTGTCTCTTTATTAAATAATCAGGGACCAGCTGATTTAAGAGAATTATGCCTTTTCCTTGGTTCATATATGCTCCTTGCTGGGGGAATAGTTAAAACAAAGCAAGATGGAATTAAATTGTTAGATGAACTGATTAAAAATGGTAAGGCTTTAAATAAATTAATGGAAATAGTTGAAAGTCAAAATGGAGAAGTAAAACAAATAGAAGATCCTTCCTTACTTCCCAGATCAAGATTTCAAAAAGAGGTATTATCTGATAAAAAAGGTTATATCCAAAAAGTAGAAGCTCGGACCGTTGGAGAAACTGCTATGTTATTGGGTGCCGGCCGAAAGAAAAAAGATGACTATATTGATCCATCTGTTGGAGTAGTTCTAAAAAAGAAAATTGGTGATTGGGTTGATGTTGATGAGGTATTAGCTACTATCCATTATAATGATGAAGATAAATATAATTTAATTAAAGATAATATACAAAAAGCTTTTCATATCAGGGATAAAAAGCCAAGAAAAAAACCTATAATATTATTGGTTATTAGTTAGTTTAAGGGTTCTCAAGGGTAAGAATCCCCCTTGATTATCTTGTTGATAAAACAAGATAGCATTCTTACTTTATTGGGATTAAAAAATAAATTATTTATTACTAAAACTTGTAACTAAAAGCTATATACGTTATACATAATACGGTATACTAATTAGAGGGATTTTAGGGGAATCTTCCCCTGAACATCTTGCAGTATTTACCTTCTTTTTAATAGACCTATCCGTTAATGCTATCTGAAATATAATTTGATAATATTAAAATACCTTAAAATATAAATTATATGGAATAAACTGTCATGAAAGTAATTATTGGACACACTAGTGCTGATTTTGATTGTCTTGCTGCTATGATTGCTGCAAAAAAATTATATAAAGATGCCTTAGTTATTTTCCCAGGTGCTATTGAAGAAAATGTAAGAAAATTTCTTCTAATATATGAGAATGCCTTAAAAATTTCTTCTATGAGGGAAATTGATATGGGGAAAATAACAAAATTAATTATTGTGGATACCAGACAAAAGGATAGAATTGGTCAGTTTGAATCTATATTAAATAAAGAAAATATTAAAACCATAATTTATGACCATCACCCATCTTCGGAAAATGATATTACTGGTAATGTAAATAAAATAGAACAGGTAGGAGCAACTACCACAATTTTATTAAAGGATATTATAAAAAAGAATATTACCATAACACCTCTGGAGACTACCTTATTTGCCTTAGGTATATATGAAGATACTGGTTCTCTCGCTTTTTCTACCACTACCAAGGAAGATATAGATGTGCTAAGCTATCTTTTTTCTATTGGTGTTAATTTAAGAACAGTTAATAAATTTACCAATATAGGATTAAACCTAAAACAAAAAAAAATACTTAATCAACTTATGTCTACTGCTCAAGAATTTTACTTTAAGGGAGTAAGCGTAGTATTTGCCAAAACTGAAATTGAAGAATATACCGAAGGACTGGCTCTGATTACTCATAAATTAATTGAAATTGTTAATAGCGATATTATTTTTGTTTTAGTAAAAATGAAAAATAGAATATATGTGGTAGGAAGAAGTAATCGTAATTCAGTTAATGTAGGAGAAATACTGAAAACATTGGGAGGAGGCGGTCATTCTCAAGCGGCATCTGCAGTGGTAAGAAAACTGTCTTTAGGGGATACTGAAAAAAAAATAAAACATACTTTAGAAAAACATATCAAATTGGAGACCTTAGCGAAAGATATCATGACCAGCCCGGTTAAAACTTTAGATGTAAATACTACTATAGAAGAAGCCTATAAAATTATGCTACGTTATGGTCATAATGGCTTTCCCATAATGGATAAAGGGCAATTAGTTGGTGTAATCACCCGACAGGATATTTATAAAGCAAAACATCATCATTATGAAAAGGAAACGGTTGATGTATACATGTCTGAGAATATTATCAGTGTTCATCCTGATACTCCAATTTTAGAAATACAGGAATTAATGATTAAATATGATGTTGGCAGAGTATTAGTTTTAGATAATCAGGGCAAGTTAGAAGGTATTATAACCAGGACCGATTTAATTAGAAGTTTATATGGTGAAAAGGAAATCAGTGAGGAATCCTACTCTATTTTTGAAAAGAGTGGGAGCAATTACACCAATAGTAAAGAAAAAATAAAAAATTTAATGCACCAATATTTTAGTAAAGAGATTCTGGAAGCTTTATATTTAGTAGGTAAAACTGGAGATAATTTAGGTTACTCTGTCTTTATGGTTGGAGGTATAGTTAGAGATTTATTATTAGGAATTCCCAATTTAGACCTTGATATTGTAGTTGAAGAGGATGCTATTAAATTTGCCCATTTTTTTAGTCGTCAGGTAAAAGGAAAAATAAAATGTCATCAAAAATTTAAGACAGCAGTAGTTTTTTTGCCCAATGGAATAAAAATTGATTTTGCCTCGGCAAGAAGAGAGTTCTATGAATTTCCTGCTGCTATACCACAGGTCGAATTTGCCTCCATTAAGAAAGATTTATATCGCAGAGACTTTACCATTAATGCTATGGCTATTCAGCTCAATCAAGACAAATTTGGAAAGTTACTGGACTTTTTTGGCGGTAAAAGAGATTTAGAATTAAAAAAAATAAGAATTCTATATAGCCTCAGTTTTACAGAAGATCCAGCTCGTATTATCAGGGCAGTCAGATTTGAACAGAGATATAATTTTAGTATTGAAAAATCTACTGAGAAATTTTTAAGAAAAGCTGTTAAAGAGGGACTACTTTCTCGAATCAGGAAAAAAAGACTTAGTGAGGAATTTTTAATTGCTTTACAAGAGAAAGAGCCAATAAAAGTATTAAAAAGAATGGATCAATTGGAAATATTGTCTGCCATAATACCTAATCTAACCTTATCACCAATCTTAATTGAAAAATTCGATAAAATAGAAAATTATGTGAAAAAATGGTATCTAAAATTTCCTGAAGAAAATATTGATAAAAGCATTTTGTATCTATTTTACTTATTACAATTTTCTAATTTGGATATTAAAACTCTAACTAAAAAAATTGAGTTAAGCAAAAAGACTATTGATATATTAAATACTATAGAAGGATGGAAAGATAACATTATTAATCTATTAGAACAAAAGCTTCTTTTCCCCAGTAATATCTATTATTACTTACAAGACAAACCTAATGAGTTGTTAATTATTATATTATTGGAGAAGGGAGGAGATAATCAGATAACTGAAAGAATTGAAAACTATCTAAAAATATATAAAAAAACTTCTATTTTTATTTCCGGAAATGATCTGACCAATTTAGGAATGAAACCTGGCCCTGTTTATGCTAAAATATTAAAATTAATACTTTATCTTCAATTAAATAAAATATTGAATAACAAAGATGAAGAGATGACCTTTATAAAAAAACTATTAGAAAAAAGGATTATTTAATTTCATGCTAAACAACATTTTTGGTCTAATCTGGAGCATACCAGCAGTGTTAATTGCTATTACCGTCCATGAATATGCCCATGGTTTAGTTGCTTATTATCATGGTGATGCTACTGCCAAACTTGCTGGTCGGCTCACTCTAAATCCCATAGCACATCTCGATCCAGTAGGAACTCTTATGCTGCTTATATTCCGAATTGGCTGGGCTAAACCTGTTCCTGTTAACTATGGTAATTTAAGAAATCCTAAAGAAGATATGATGAAAGTGTCTCTGGCAGGGCCTTTATCTAATGTTATTACTGCATTTCTATTTGCGTTACTACTAAGAGTGAACTACATATTATTTCGAAATATTCTATTCCATTCTTCTTTCTTCTTTACATTAGCACAAGGATGGTTTACTTTTTTACATACTGGAACATTTATTAATCTTGCTCTGGCTCTTTTTAATTTAATACCAATCCCCCCCTTAGATGGACATCATATTTTATCAGGGTTATTACCAGAGCATTTGGCACAAAAATACAGTAACATTAACCAAACCTATAGTATGCTTATTATATTAATATTATTCATTTCTGGTTTTATAAGTAAAATTATTATTCCTATTGTTGATTACCTTTATCGTTTATTAATATAAACTATAAGATAAATTAAAGCTACCTTGTTAATTCATAAATTAAGGAGGGAAATTAGTTAAATGAAAGGCATTATTTTTAGTGGAATGAGACCCACTGGCAAACTACATATAGGAAATTATTTTGGTGCATTAGCAAATTGGGTAAAGCTACAAGATGATTATAAATGCTTTTATGGAGTAGTAGATTGGCACGCACTTACTACTGGATTTAATGAGACCGAAATGATGAAAGAAAATATTATTGAGATGGTAATTGACTGGTTAAGTGCTGGCATAGATCCTGCTAAAAGCACTCTTTTAATTCAATCTCATGTTCCAGAACATGCTGAACTACATCTTCTCTTATCAATGATTACCCCACTTTCCTGGTTAGAGAGAAATCCAGTCCTGAAAGAAATGGTTCGAGATTTAGATTTAAAAGAAAATATGGGTTATGGATTACTTGGTTACCCAGTGCTAATGGCAACTGATATCCTTATTTATAAGTCAAATGCTGTTCCAGTTGGTGAAGATCAGTCTCCCCATATTGAATTAACAAGAGAAATAGGCAGGAGATTTAATAACCTTTATCAGAACGTTTTTACTATTCCAGAACTAAAACTATCGCCTACTCCCAAGATTCTAGGCATAGATGGAAGAAAAATGAGTAAAAGTCTGAAGAATGATATTACCTTATCTGATAATCCTGAAGAAATCAAAACTAAGGTAATGTCTATGATAACTGATCCAGAGAAGATAAGATTATCTGATTCTGGTCATCCAGAAATCTGTGTGGTATTTAATTATCATGGATTATTTAATAAAAAAGAATTAGTAGATATTGAAAAGAAATGTCGAAATGCCCAACTCGGTTGTGTGCAATGCAAAAAAAGATTAGCAGAAATATTAATACAATCATTCCAGACTTTTAGAGAAAAAAGAAAACATTATGAAAGTAATCCACAACAGGTATGGGATATTCTAAACAAAGGAAGTCAAGAAGCGAGAAAAGTGGCCAGGATAACTTTAAATGAAGTTAAAAAAGCGATGAACATTGATTATGCAAGATGAACAAGACGTAACAAATTTACCAATAGAACAATTGTCTAATTTTGTTCAGCATCTATATCAAAAAGTAAAGGACAGAGAAATAGTCCTTGAGGAAATAGCGTTACTGAAGATTATTGAAAAATTCTTCTCAGAAATGGTGTTGTTACCTCAAGAATCTGTCAATTTAGAAATAGCAGCTAACTTTCTAATGGTAATATCTGAACTAATATTTTGGAAATCAAATTTATTATTACCATCATATCAAGACCAGAGTAATGAGGACACAGAAAGTGATACAGTCTTTAGCAAGGCAGAATATTGGAAAGAGTACAAAAAATACCAGCCCTTGGTTAGAATACTTGCCGAAAAAGAGATAAAGCAGCAAGATATATATTTAACCTGTTTTGGTTCATTAACGGATTATGATGAACCGTGCCAACAAAACAATCATTATACTGACCTTATTTTAGCTATGGAAGCTATTTTGTCCCGAAAAAATAAGCATAATATAATTAATTTTGAAAAAAATGAAGATAATATAATAAATAAAATGGAAGAAATTGAAAAAAAATTTTCAAAAAGTGAGAATAAATTATCTTTTAGTCAAATAGTTTCAGAAAGTTATTCGAAAATAGAAATAATAATTATATTTCTAGCTTTACTAGAATTAATTTGTCAGGGGAAAGTAGACTATGTTCAGACTAAAAATTTTGATGAGATTATTTTCTATCGAAAGGAAGATCAAAAATTAAAGAAAAAGAATACTCAACTATAGACAAATGGGAAAAAATTATTGAAGTATTATTATTTACCACTAATAAGCCGTTATCTATCAAAAAAATTGGAATTATTACCGGGAAAGAAAGTGCAGAAATAAGAAAAATAATAGATAACTTGCAAAACGAATACCATAAATTTGATAAACCCTTTTTTATTCAGGAAGTTTCCGGTGGTTTCTCTTTTGCTACTAAACCAGAATACGCACCTTGGATAAGAAAAATGTATAATTCAGAGAAAAAGTTTCCATTGTCAAAAGCTTCCATTGAAACTTTAGTAATCATTGCCTATAATCAGCCAATAACTCGCCTGGAAATTGAAGCAATAAGAGGTGTAGATTGTAGTAGTGTATTATTAAATCTCCTGAAGAATGGTTTTATAAAAGTTAGAGGTAGGAAAAAAGTTCCTGGTAATCCTTTGCTTTATCGAGTTACGGAAAAATTCTTATTACATTTTGGACTAAAAAATATTTCAGATTTACCACCTTTAGAAGAATTGGAAAATCGAAATGGTGAAAATGCGACTGCAAAAATATTTAGCAGAAAAGGGGATTGATTCCCGAAGAAAATGTGAACAATTAATCACCCAGGGGAAGGTTAAAGTTAACAATGTGTTAGTAACTAAATTAGGTACTACCGTTGAACCAGATAAAGATACAATAGAAGTAAACAATCAAATTATTAACCAGAATATAAACAAAATATATCTCTTGTTAAATAAGCCGAGTGGCTATTTATGCACCTTCCATGATCCTTTTGGCAGGGCTACTATTTATAATTTATTGGAAAATATTCCCGTTAAAGTGAATTATGCTGGCCGCCTTGATTTTTACTCTGAAGGATTAGTCTTTTTAACAAATGATGGAGAATTGATTCATAAAATAACTCACCCTCAAAAAAAGATTAAAAAAGTGTATCTGGTAAAAGTAAAAGGATTACCAGATGTTAGAGATTTAGAACAATTGAAACAGGGAATACCATTATCACCAACTTTTACTACTGCTCCCTGCCAGGTAAAAGTAGTAAAGAGAAATAAAAACAATTCAATTTTGGAAATATCAATTTATGAAGGTAAAAAAAGACAGATAAGAAGAATGTTCTCTCACCTTGGATTTCCGGTACTAAGTTTAAAGAGAACTCAAATTGGCATACTATCCTTAGATAATTTAAAATCAGGGCATTATCGTTTTTTAAATAAAGAAGAAATTAATCAACTAAAAAAATTTATTGAAAATAAATAATAAATAAGGAATCATTATATATTGGGTAATAAAAATATTGGATTAATTATAACTATTGACGGTCCTGCCGGTGCTGGTAAAAGTACAGTTGCAAAAGAACTTGCTAAAAGATTAAACTTTGAATATATCAACACCGGAGACCTCTATCGTTATATAACTTATTGCGCCTTACAGGAAAAACTTGATGTAAATAATGCCAAAGAAATGGATATATTATCAAAAAAAATTGTAAAAAAATATAGTAAAGATACTAATTATTTGAATCTTATAAATCAAAATAAATTTATTACCGAGAAAATACATAGTCCTGAGGTGAATAAAAAAGTTTCCTATGTTGCCCGGCATCCAGCGGTTCGTAAGAATTTAGTTCCCCTTCAGCAGATGTTAGCGAAAAATGGTTCTGTAGTTATGGAAGGAAGGGATATTGGTTCAGTAGTTATTCCTTATGCAGAGATAAAATTCTTTATCACTGCTAACAAACATACCAGAATTAAAAGAAGGTATAAAGAACTTAAAGAAAAAGGTTATGAGATAACTTTACAGGAGGTTACAGAAGAAATTAGTAATCGTGATTATCTTGATAGTAAAAGGGAAATAGCCCCTCTAACTAAACCTGAAAATGCCATTGTTATTGATACTTCCCATAAAGACATTAATGAAGTAGTAGAAATAATGTTAACGAAAATACAGGAATTAAAGGATAAATAACTAATGGAAATATTACAAACTAAAGAAATTGGATTCTGTTTTGGAGTAAGAAGGGCTATAAAAATAGCAGAGGAGACTATTTCTACTCTTTCCCATGATGATATTTATATGTTGGGTGAAATTATTCATAACCCCCAGGTTATTAATGAATTTAAAAAGAAGGGCATTCATTTAGTTCAAAATATTTCGCAAGTTCCACATCATAAATATATCATTACCAGAGCTCATGGTATTACCAAAAGTGAAGAGCAATATTCCCAACAAGGTAATATAAAACTAATAGACACAACCTGTCCTTATGTCAAAAAACTCCACTATATAGCTAATTTATTAAAAAAAGAAAAATACCAGATTATAATCTTAGGGGATATTATCCATCCGGAAATTAAAAGTCTATTAAGTTATATCGATAATCAGGCAATTGTTATTCAATCTCTTAAAGATCTTCAGGGTAAACCTTATCAATTTTCTAAAAAAATTGGCATACTATCTCAAACAACGAAAGATATTGAACAATATAAACAAATTATCAAGGAAATATTTAGTTATGTTGAAGAATTAAGAGTATTTAATACCATCTGCAAAGCCACTCTGCTCCGGCAGCAATCCGCTCAAGAATTAGCTAAAGTAGTGGATTTAATGATAGTTATTGGCGGTTTTAATAGTGCTAATACCACTAAGTTGGCTTATTTAAGTAAAAAAATTGGTACCGAAACTTATCATATTGAAAATAAAAGTCAACTTGATCAAACATGGTTTAGAGATAAAAAAAAGATTGGTATCACCACTGGAACTTCTACCCCTGATTATGTGACTTCTCAAATAATTAAAGAAATTAAAAGGTTAACTCAAAATTAAAGGTAGCCTCTCTTAAAATTATTTTAATTTTTCTTAAAGCAGTTCTTCTTTTACTTGACTAGCAAATAATTTATTTCCACGTTCAGGAGTATCAAATTCTTATTAATTAATATGAAATTCATTCTACTCGATACTATTAGATAAATGCGGCGGATTTATAAGAAGAAGGTTATCATACTTACCTCAGAGAGGTTTGAAAGTTAGCTTATCAAGATAATCAGGGGAGGTATCACCTGAAACCCCTCAAATTAGTATACCGTATTACGTATTACATATATAGTAAATTCTAATTAAGAAACAAAGAAAAATATCTTTTAGAGAAATGCTATCTTGTTTTACCAACAAGATAATCAAGGGGAATACTTCCCCTTGAGAACCCCTAAATCAAAATCAAGATATATTGTTCCTTATTGAAGAAATGATAATTATATTAACTTATAGTATAGGATTTTTTTGAATTCCTATACTATAAGTTAAGCTTCTAATAAAACCACCCCTCTAGTGAGGGATGACTTAGCAACAATAGACAGCTCCAGACCATGACCACGATCAACAGACTTTCAGGAATACCTGTTGAAGAGCTATCAGGTAGCCTTTCTAACCCGACCTGATTTTAAACATTGAGTACATACATTTATTTTTTTTATTGAATTATTAACATTTACTCTTACTTTTTGAATATTTACTGACCATTTTCGATTACTCAGTCGATGTGAATGACTGATTTGCTTCCCAAACTGTGGTCCTTTACCACATATATCACATTTAGCCATTATCTCTTCCTCCAGGGTATAGTTGTTATAGCATATTGTTTCTTGAAAAATTACGAGTTTTATTTTATCATAATTAAGTTATAATAAGCAAGTGAATAGCTGACAAATTTCTCTTTTAAAATTTTTAAAAAAAGAAAAAAGTATTTGAAAAACATTAACGTAACACTCTTCCTTTAAGTGAAAGACTAGGGAGAGGGAGATAAAAAATATCTTATATACCATTGGTAGGTAGATATTTAATGAGAATTATTGCTGGGACTTATAAAGGATTTCGTTTAAATGCTTTTCCCGGGAATGATATTAGACCCACGCCAAGTAAAATAAGAGAAGCAATATTTGATATAATTAGCACTAAGGTGTTAGGATCAGATTTTTTAGATTTATTTGCCGGAACTGGAGCAGTAGGAATTGAAGCTTTTAGTAGAGGTGCAAAAAGTGTAACCTTTGTGGATTTTGATCACACGGCCATAAGTTTAATAAAAAATAATTTAAAAAAAATATATCAAAACGATTTTTCCCAGGTTATTAAAAATAATTATATTCAAGCTATAAAATTATTGAATCTTGAACAAAAAAAATTTGACATCATTTTCTTGGATCCTCCTTATAATAAAAATTATGCCTTAACATCCTTACGAGAAATTGATCAAGGTGCTCTTGCCAAAGAAGGTACTATTATTGTGGTTCAGCACCCTATTAAATATGAGATAAAAGAGAATTTTAAAAACTTAGTATGTTTAAAAGAGAAGAAATATGGTAAATCTGGAATAACTATTTTTAGTTATCAACAATAAAAAATATCTTAAGGAGAATTTTATGATTAAAGCTATATATCCTGGTAGTTTTGACCCAATTACTAATGGACATTTAGATATAATCCACAGAGCTATAAAAATATTTGATAAAATTATTGTCGTAATAGCAGAAAATTCAAGTAAGAAATCACTCTTTTCTATTGAAGAGAAAATAGATATGATTCGCAACGTAACTGAAGACCTGGAAAATGTTGAGGTGCAATCCTTTAACGGTTTATTAGTGAATTGTGTAAGGTCAAATAAAGCTAATATAATATTAAGAGGAATGAGAGCAATTTCAGATTTTGAATATGAAGCACAATTTGCACTTATCAACAAAAAAATGGCGCCTGAGATCGAAACGATTTTTATGGTAACCAGTACTAAATTTTCCTATCTAAATTCAAGCATTGTTAAAGAAATAGCTTCTTTAAATGGCTGCGTTAAAGAATTGGTACCACCCTATGTGGCTAAAAAATTAAAAAATAAATTTGGATATTATTGAAAATAAATAAAAAGTTTAGATAAGAATAATTTTATTAATGAAGTCTTGACCACCAGCTCTTGCTATCACTGATTTATAAGCCAGAACGTAAAGGTTGGTGGCAAGAATATCATAGTCTAACATTTTTAAAATAACTTCATTTTCCAACTTTTTATGCTGTTGGTAAAAATTACTCAATTTTAAAACCAGAGGTAATTTAGAATTCGATTTAGCTTTTTTGAGAATTAGCCTTCCTTTTTTAGTCATTCCAAGGACTCGACAATATAGAGGGCCACATCTATTAAACTTTTGCACTTCTCTTTTTGTTAAACCAATTAAACTATGAATTAATATTCTCTGTATTCTGGTATGAGTATAACGTTTTGACTTAACTGCTATAAGTAAATCCTCAATACTACCAGTTGATATAGCAACCTTTTTTAATTTGTTTTCTAAGCCTTCCTGAATTCCATTAATTTTTTTTATATCAGAAATGTCCATACTTCTTAATTTGCTAAAAATGGACTGCTCAAAACAAGATAATAAAATGGGGTTGAAACCATTTTGAAACTCCTCCCTAATAACTTGATAAGAAGAATCAGGTATAGTTGATTTTAACCTTTCCAAAAGATTAGCATTATTAATATCACTATAATAACTTTGAGCAATAATCTTTCTTATAGCAGTGGCACTTGAATATTGACCTTCTAAATTATCCTCTAAATATTTTGAACCAATTCTCTTAATGGGAATTGGTTTTATAGAACTTTTTAAATCTTGTAATGCTATTATATACTCCAGTGCTAATATATTATTAGATTTATTTAAAAATTCTCTTACTTCATCTAAAGAGGTATTAGGTAAATTTTTAGCATACTTTTGGTAAAAAGAAGTTATAGCTTTCTCACGGATTTTGGGAAAACTATCACCTTTTTTCACACCTTCTTTTATTACTTTTTTAAAATACGGTGGTTCTGTTCTGATCAATTTTGCCAAATTAACAAAGGTTTCTATTTCCTCATTCTCACAACCAAAAGCTATATAATCAACGATACCTAAAGAATCTAACAGCCTGATCCCGGCCTGAGCAAATCCATGGGAATCTTGACTGGCAAAAACAAAAGGAAGTTCAATCACCAGGTCAATTCCAGCTAATAATGCCATTTTGGTGCGAGTCCACTTATTCCATAAAGCTGGTTCTCCCCTTTGTAAAAAATTCCCTCCTATCACTGCAATTGAAAATTCAGCCTCAGTTAATTCTTTAGATTTTTGCAAATGATATAAATGTCCATTATGGAAAGGATTATATTCAGCAATAATACCCAGAGTTGACATTTTCCCCTCGATATAGAGATGATAATATGTTATAATTTTAAGGAATTTTATTTTTTAGTATATCACAATAGCTAATTATTTATTATCAGTTTTATTAGAATACTAAACATAAATTATTTATGTTTTTAATAATATTGGAATTTCAAGTAAATTTCGATACTATAAAAGTAATAAAAAATAAAACATAAATACCAGATATTAAAGAGATAAGAAACTCAGGGTTTTCTCAAGGAAAGGATTCCCTTAAATATTGTATGTAATAAACCAGCAATTTCGATATTCCTAAAAATTTTTATCTTAAATTTAAGGAATAATACTACTCTATTCCTCTCCCTTAGAAGGGAGAGGTGAGGTGAGGGTGATAATAGAGGGGTTTCAGGGGACACCTCCCCTGATTAAAAGCAATTAAAAAAATTGTTTTACCAGAAGGAGAAGAACCCCGAATGATTAAGGCAGCAGAAATAATCTATCGGGAAGGTTTTGCTAAGTTGGTATTTTTAGGGAAAGAAGAGAAAATAAAAGATATTGCCAAACAGATTAAAGTGTCTTTCCCCGAAGATATTGAAATTATTGATCCAGAATCTTCTGAAAATCTAAATACCTATTCTGAAATATATTATAACTTAAGAAAGAATAAAGGAATGACTCTTGAAGAAGCAAAGAAACTACTAAAGGATCCTCTTTATTATGGGGCACTAATGGTATATCAGGGTGATGCTGATGGACTGGTTGCAGGGTCCATCCATGCCACTGGTGATGTGTTCAGACCTGCTTTACAGACTATTAAGACTGCTCAAAATGTAAATATTGTCTCCAGTTCTTTTATTATGGTAGTACCTGACTGCCCTTATGGTGAAAATGGAGCTATATTATTTGCCGATTGTGCCTTATTTCCTGATCCAAATGCTGAAGAATTAGCTGATATAGCAATTGCCAGTGCTAACACTGCTCAGGTTTTAATGGGTGTGGAACCAAAGATTGCTATGCTTTCCTTTTCTACTAAAGGGAGTGCTAAACATCCCTTAGTTGATAAAGTAATTCAGGCTACTGAGATAGTAAGGAAAAAGGCTCCTGACTTAAAGGTAGATGGAGAGTTACAAGCAGACGCCGCTTTAATTCCTGAAATAGGTAAGCGGAAGGCACCAGACAGTGAAATTGCTGGTAAAGCAAATGTGCTCATATTTCCAGATTTACAGGCTGCCAATATTGCCTATAAATTAGTGGAACGATTGGCTAAAGCAGAAGCAATAGGTCCTATTTCTCAAGGAATGCGAAAACCAGTCAATGATCTTTCTCGTGGCTGTTCGGCTGAAGACATTGTTAATGTGGTTGCTATTACCGCTCTTCAGGCTCAAGGAATTTAATTTTAATTATAGTATTATAAGGGCAGGGCATTATTTTTACTTTATTAGTGAAAAAGACTCAGCTAAGGTGTATTTAACAAAAGTAGATTTATTTTATAATTTTACAGTATCGTAATTTACAGTAAATTTTGATAATATAAATATTATTAAATATTATTTCTTATAAATCTTATAAAGCTACTTGACATTTTTCTAATAAAATTAGTATTAGGAATTAATTAGTTAATGGCTAAAAAAGATTTTATTAATTTTAAAATTTGTAAAGTTAGGCTAACCATAAAGCCTTCAGCAGAGCTGATTTTACCAGAGTATAAAGGATCCACCTTGCGTGGCGGTTTTGGGTATGCTTTCAAAAGAATAAGCTGCCAAACCCAGAAATATAATTGTTCCAACTGTTCAATAAGAAATGTATGTTTGTACTGTTATGTCTTTGAAACCCCAGTTTCAGAAGATTCCTTACTGCAGCAAAAAAATACTTTTGCACCCCATCCCTTTGTCATAGAATTACCTCTTGATAATCGAAAAGTATTTAAACCTACTGATAATATATATTTTGATTTGATATTAATCGGTGAAGCTATAAAATTTTTATCTTATTTCATTTTAGCATTTATAGAACTAGGCAAAATAGGTCTTGGCAAAAATAAAATAAAATATTATTTAGAAAAGGTAGAAGATCCCCTTTCTTTAGATGAATCAAATGCTATACCTACGATTTATGCAAGGTCCACCGAAAAAATAATAGAACAACCTAAAATTATAGGCGGTGAAGATTTCTTTCCAGATTTAAAAAATAATGATTTGCCGAAAATAATCAGCATCAACTTTCTTTCTCCTACCCGTATAAAGTATGAGGGAAAATTTCTAAGTGACCATTTAGCTTTTTATATTCTTGTCAAAAACTTAATGCGTAGAATTTCAGCTCTTTCTTTTTTTCATTGCTATCAAGTAATGGACTTAGATTTTACCGGCATTATCAATTTTGCCAAGAGTTTTAAGACAATCTATTCAGACTTACACTGGTATGACTGGGAGCGTTTTTCTACTCGGCAGAAAACCAGGATGAAACTTGGTGGATTTAAAGGAATTGTTTCCTATGAATTAATAGATTCTGATATTACTCGACAATTATTAGCATATATAAGAATAGGTGAATTAATTCATGTTGGTAAAGGAGCAAGTTTTGGCTTAGGACAATATAAATTACTGGGAGTATTCTAAAGTGCAACTAAATAGTTTAACATAAAAATATCAATATTACTGAGAAAGGGAGGTCGATATGAAAGAGTATCAAAGTATCATGTTGGCAGGGCTTCTTCATGATATTGGTAAATTTACCAATAGAATGAGACTTGAGAAAGGTAGGCATCCAAAGCACTCAGAAATTTTTGTTCTAAGTGACCAATTTAAATCACTCTTAAAAAATGATTGGGTTGATATAGAACTTGTAGCAAATTTGGTGAGATGTCACCATGAGGACACCAGAATAGGCAGTGATCTGTGGGTTGATGCTATTTCAGATGAAAGAACCAGAGCCCTTGCCTATATTGTCAGCAGGGCAGATAATTATTCTTCAAGTGAAAGAATATCTCAAGTGAAAGATACCCATCAATACTATAAAACAGTTCCCCTTGATTCCATTTTTCCCTCTATTATTATTGACGAGAGTAGAGTAATTAGAAAGTTACATTTACGTTACCGGGCAAAAGCATTATCGGTTGAGTCAATTTTCCCGCAAGAGTTTGACCATTTATCAGAAAATGAAATTGATGCTTTGGTTAATGCTTTTGGAAGAGAGGTTTACAGATTAAAAACGACAAACTTCTCTCATTTTTACCAGGGTCTCATGTCATTGTTAGAAAAATACACTTGGTGTATACCCAGTGATACCACCTCCCAAATGAGAGATATTTCACTATATGACCATTTAAAAACAACCAGTGCTATTTCTGCCTGTCTCTATCAATACCATAAAGACCAATTGAATGAGAAAGAAATAAAAAATGACCACGAAAAAAAATTTCTCTTAATTGGAGGTGACCTTTCCGGAATACAGAATTACATTTATCGAATTACTGGGAGTGACTCCACAGGTAAAGGGGTCAGCAAAAGGTTGCGGGCACGTTCTTTCTATTTGAATGTTCTTGTTGAAGTAGGCATGCATAGAATATTACATAATCTTAATTTGCCCTTAAGCTGTATTTTAATGGCAGCAGGCGGGCGGTTTATTCTTTTAGCTCCCAGCTTAGAACACGTGAAAGAAAACCTGCATACCCTTTCCTTGGAATTTAATCAATGGTTTATTAAGGAATTCAGGGGTGAAATAACCCTGAATCTTACTTGGGATTGCCAGATGTCTGGTGAAGATTTTCAGGATCTGAGTAATCTTCTTGAGCAATTGAATGATGCCTTGGAAAACAAGAAGAAACATAAATATTATGAAGTAATTTATTCAAATTTTCAAAAGAAATGGGAACCCCAAAATTTTATTTTTGATTCTGACTATAATCACTATAAGCAATTTGGTGAATGCAACAGTTGTCATATGTTTCCAGCTATGGATAATAATAAATTATGCTGGCATTGCCAGCAAGATTCTCAAATTGGAAGCGATTTGCCTGGCTCCAATTATCTGTTATTCAGAAAGAGCTCCTGCCGAAAATATGCATTATCTTTTTTAAAAGACAACTCTTATTCGGTAGGAATGGTAAAAAGTAGGACCTCGATTCCAGATATAGCAGCTGATAGAGATGTATATCTGCTAAAAAGAATTATTCCTGTTTTAGAAAAAACTAAAGAAGACTTGGACAATCCTGGTTTTGTAGATGATTTCCTTTTAAATACTGTCCCTTATTTTTCCAATAATAAGGAAAAAGAAGATATTTGTCAGGGCTGTAACCAAAAAAATCAATGTGATGAAGCAAAGCAAAAAGTCTTTGAAAAAAATATTCCTTATACTTTTTCCTGTCTGGCTGCAACTTCCTCTTGGCTTGATGAGCAAGAAACTCAAAGGGGAGAACAGCTCATAGGGGTTTTAAAGGCAGACCTTGATTGGTTGGGATTGATTTTTAGAACAGGCTTAAATAATCAAAAGGTTAAATTGACCGTCTCTCGCTATGCTACCTTGAGTAGAATGTTAAATTACTTCTTTTTAGGCTGGATAAAAAATGAACTGACTGAATTAAAAAATAGTAATACATCTTTCAAAGACCATCATAGAGATGCTGATTTCACTAAGATATACGGGGTCTATTCTGGTGGAGACGATCTTCTCTTAATAGGACCCTGGGAGACCATCATTCTTTTTGCTTATCATCTCTATCGCAATTTTCGAGAGTATACCGGTCAAAATGACAATATTACCCTCTCAACTGGAATAGCAATCACCAAGCCGAGATTTCCCTTGTACCGTGCTGTGGCAATAGCTGAGAAATACCTGGAAAGGTCAAAAGAATTTGGTAAGAACAGAATAACCCTGTTTGATACCACGATTACCTGGCAGGAATTTGAAAAATTAGAGTCTTTTAAGGATACCCTTTGTCAGGAATTAGATAATAAACAGTCAAAACTCAATTTATCTTTTCTATACCGGCTTTTTAGGTATCATGAAATGTATCTCTCATTTTACTATGAACAGAAAGTAGAAGGTCTTAAATTTCATTCCCATTTAGCTTATGATATAGCAAGCAATATCGATTCTAAATCAACTAATCAGAATTTCAAGCAGGAATTGGAAAAACTTTATTCTATTGTTAAATTTGATGAGGAATTAATGAAGAACTTGAAAATTCCGCTCTTTTGGACTATTTATAAATTTAGAAAAAATGTAAAGAAAAGAAAGGAGGATTAACTATGAGTCAGTTTACTCAGCGCTCTGAATTCAAGGACATCCAAAATATGATTAAGCCAACTGTTAACTTTTACGAAGACAAAGAGAAAACTATCCTAAAAAAAGAATTCCTGACCGATGAGGCATTAAAATGGGCAAAGGAAATGGTTCGAGACAATCTTTCTCCTAATCAGATAAGGAAGTACTATAGTGAAGTAGTTAGTCTAAAACAAAAAATTGAAGGTAGTAATATTGAGAATTTTAAACAGTTCTTGCCCTTAATTAGAATGATTAAGTCTAAAGTCTCCTATAGTTATGGGAAAGAAAAACCACAAGATCGGAAGAAGTGGAAGACTTTTAAAAAATTTATAGAAGAAATGATTGATAGTATAAATAATTATCAAGACTTTTTTGCTTTTTGTTTATTTTTTGAGTCGATATTAGGCTATTATTATGGAGAAAAAGCTGATAAAGATGAAGAAAACGAAAGGCAAAGAGGATATAGGAGGTGATAATAATGAAATTATTAAAATATAGGAAGATAAGCGGGAAGATACACTGTGAAACAGGTCTACATATAGGCGGTTCCCGGGATAATATCCAAATAGGGGGAATTGATAATCCTGTTATCCGTAATTCCCTGGATAATCTGCCTTATATTCCCGGTTCTTCTTTGAAGGGGAAATTACGTTCCCTTATCGAATGGGAATATACCGATATTAAGAGTGAAAGTGGCAAAGTTCATAACTGTTCAAATGACAACTGTCCGGTATGTCGAATTTTTGGCACAACTGATGAGAATGCTAACTTTGGACCAACCAGGTTAATTGTAAGAGATGCCTTTGTAGCAGAGAAAGATAAAAAAGAAAAGAGTTTAATATTGGAAAGTATGGAAGAAAATTACTTTGAGAGAAAAGAGGAGGTATCAATCGATCGTTTAAGAGGGATAGCTGCGAAGGCAGGTCCAAGAACCATGGAAAGAGTACCGGCTGGTGTGGAATTTGATTTTGAAATGGTTTATCGTATTTTTGAATTTGAAGAGAGAGATCAACTTGAGCATGCTAAACAGGATAATAAAATGTTTATCTATGTTATCGAAGCCATGTCTTTACTGGAAAAAGATGTACTGGGTGGTTCTGGTAGTAGGGGTTATGGAAAGGTTAGATTTAAGGACATCAGGATTGAAGATTTTCAAGATGGTGAACAAAAATTAATTACTGAAGGTGAGAATTTAAAAATCATTCAAGAAAAGATAAAGACTTATGAAGACTTT
>LDZU01000063.1_pt1 | contig 21141 bp, 19 predicted proteins | sample 615531 | NCBI WGS metagenome assembly LDZU01 (sample SAMN03408293, study PRJNA278302) | terrestrial metagenome | isolation source: oil reservoir sample SB2 | place: USA: Alaska, North Slope, Schrader Bluff formation | collected 2011-09 | reverse complement strand
TTGACCGAAAAGTAGATAAACTATGGGAACTATCAAAGTAACTTTTCTATATGAGTCATCGTTACCACCAAAGTAACTTTTTCTAATGAGGCATTACGTCTATAAGACCTCCGTATGATTTTCTTCTATAGATTAAAAAGAAATATCCCCATAATGTCAAAACAGGAAGGGGATATCAATTCAACCCACGATTCCATTTTTCGAATTACTCCCGATCAAGAATTAAGTAGTTTCTCCAATTGGTCCAACTGTGCTCCATGCACTAAGGCGATGATTTCATCACTGGCTTGCAGTATCAAAGAACCATGGGGGACCAGAATATCATCCTTACGCATCACCGCTAGAATAACACTATCTCTTGGTAATTTTGCTTGATCCAGACGTAAACCAACCAGGCTGGATTGTGGGGCTAATTTTTCTTCAACAATGGAGAATTTCCCTCGGCGCAATTTCAATAACGTCATCATATCACCCATAGACATCTCTTCCAGAATGAGATGGACCATCAGATCCGCCTGGTTCAACGCAACATCCACTCCCATATCTTCCGTGAACATCCAATCATTTTTCGGATTGTTTACCCGCGCAATCGTGCGCGGAACATTAAATTCAAAACGAGAAAGGTTCGTCACCACCAGATTTGTCTCATCGCTTCCCGTCACCGCTGCGATGACCTGCATGGTGCGTATGCCGGCTGATTCCAGAACGACCGGATCGGTCCCATTACCCAGGATAACGTGATCGGCGCCTAATTCGCGCTGCAGCCTTTCGAGCTCTTCACGGCGCTGCTCGACCACTACAATTTCATGGTTTCCCGCTAAAAGATGTGAAGCGAGATACGTTCCTACTTTTCCACCGCCAATGATCAATACTTTCATGGGATTCCTCCAGCACTATTTCAACATTTCTTTGACGCGATCGGTCATTCCTACCACAACCGCCAGATGAACCACATCACCCATTTCAAGTTGCTGGTTCGGAGTGGCTATCATGGTTTTCCCATTTCGTGTCAAAGAGATTGGATGCGCAACGTTCGGGATTTCAAGCTGCGCCATTTTCTTACCTTCGAATGAGGCTGTCATTTCCACTTCAGTGATAATGACTTCGCCCGAACCAATGGTCATCACTGTTTTCAGGTGGGAAAAAGATAGCATTTCTGAAATTCTTTCCCCTGCCATCGCTACTGGGGAAATTGTGGGAATTCCCAACCGGCGATAAATTTCAGCTTTGCGGGGATCATACACGCGAGCCACAACTTTTGGAACACGAAACACGAATTTTGCAATTCTGGCAGCCACCACATTGGCTTCGTCGCTGGATGTTACCGCAACCAGTGCATCTGCCATATCAATGCCCGCCTGCGTGAGAATATCCCGGTCAAAACCAATTCCAACAATCTTGCTCCCATGGAAAGATTTCCCCAGGTGTTCAAAAGCCAAAGCATCCTTATCGATAATAATGACCTCATTACCACGCTGGTCCATTTCTCCGGCAATATTCGAGCCCAACCTGCCACAACCAATAATAATCACTTTCACCGTACACCTCCTTTGTTTGCTCCCTTTGGAGATTTTCTTTTCTCGATCGATTTCCGAATTTCATCCGCAACCATTAATAACGGCGTCCAGGCAAATAAGAACGGCCAGTATTTTAGCGAGAAGCTGGCTGTTCCGATAAACTTATGGAAAAATGGAACATAGACAATTGCAAATATTGCTACCAGTTCCGTAAGAATACCAAACCAGATCATCCTATTCTTAAAAAGCGGCATTTTGAGTATGGGTGTGTTTTCAGCCCGCTGTGCGAAAAGGTTTCCAATTTGCGTTGTTACAACTGCTGCCAGAGCCATGGCGGTTGCAGAACGGTAGATATCACCGGATGCGGGAAGATCCATCCATTGACCAGCAAAACCATTTGTCCAATAGTAATAGTAGAAAGCCGCCATAGAAGCTATACTTTGAAGTGGCCCGAGCAGCAAATATGCTCTCCGTAAAAGTTTGGGAGTAATCACGTGTTCATTCAAATTGCGCGGCGGCTGCTGCATGGTGCCCGATTCGGGTGGTTCAGTACCCAGGGCTAGAGCGGGAACCATATCCGTCCCCAGATCAACTGATAAAATATGCATAACATTTAATGCCAATGGGATTCGCGCAGCGGAAAAAGCGTATAGAATAAAAGGTACCGCTTCGGGGGTATTGCTGGTAAAGATATAGGTGGTGAATTTTTTAATATTGGCATAGACCGCGCGGCCTTCTTCGACTGCATTGACAATGGATGCAAAATTATCATCCAGTAAAATCATAGCTGCTGCTTCTTTTGCAACATCACTGCCTGTAATACCCATTGCCACACCGATATTGGCACGTTTCAAAGCCGGAGCATCATTAACCCCATCACCGGTAACTGCCACGATATGGCCCAGGTCCTGTAAAGCCCTAACCACCCTCAGTTTATGTTCCGGCGAAACCCGGGCAAATATCACTTCTTCGTGAAAGGCATCTTTCAATTCATCATCCGTGAGCTGATCTAGTTCAAAGCCGGTGATGATTCTGGGATTTGAGGAATTCACAATACCCACCCGGCGGGCAATGCTTTCTGCTGTCAATCCATAATCACCTGTAATCATAATAACACGAATGCCCGCCTGGTTGCACTTTTGCACTGCTGCACTGATCTCTTCGCGGGGCGGATCCATCATCGCAACCAATCCCAGGAAGGTCAGATCGTGTTCCACATCTTCGGCTGATTGTGAGCCCAGGTCTTTCGGCAATTTACGATAAGCGACAGCCAGAACGCGCAAGCCATCCCTTGCCATCGTATCGTTTTCCTCAACTGCAGCTTTTTTCCATTCTTCGGATAGAGGGTAAACATCTCCAGAAATGGATATCTGCGTACAAAGATCCAGAAGTTCTTTTGGAGCTCCCTTCACATAAGCAATGCGCGGGGTTTGTGTAAAAGATGAACCGCGCATACCATGCGATTGTTCCAGGTGAATGGTTGTCATGCGTTTGCGCCGCGAATCAAAAGGAATCTCCACAATACGGGGATAAACCTGTAATTCTGCTTCTTCATCCATGTGAGCTTTTACTGCGACAACCTTTAAAGCTGCTTCCGTTGGATCACCCAAAATTCGCCATGCTGTCTCATCACCCTGGGGAGAAATCAGGCGCGAATTATTGCACAGAAGAATTGCTCGCAGAATTTCCTGCAAATCAGCAATTTGCACCGTTGAATCAGTCTTATCTTTCCATTGAAAACTACCAGCCGGGTTATAGCCAATTCCATTGACCTCGATCGTTTCGCCTGAGCCGGTTGCTTCTTTATTGGCAGTGTGAGGAATCCAGAGTCGGCGCACCGTCATTTCATTTTGTGTCAGTGTTCCGGTTTTGTCGGTGCAGATGACCGTTGTGCAGCCAAGTGTTTCAACTGCCGATAATTTTTTAACCAATGCCTGGCGTTTCGCCATGCGCTGTGTGCCCATCGCTAAAGCCAGTGTTACCGTGGGAGCCAGACCTTCAGGAATAAAAGCAACGATCATCCCCAGGCCAAAGATGAAACTCTCTATTGGAGTAATATTTGCCATTAATAAGGCCAAAATAAAGAATATAACCCCAACGAGAACTGCAATGATAGTCACCGTCTTTGTGATAGACTTCATCTCGACCTGCAGCGGGCTTAATTCTTCCTTCATGGTCTGGGTAAGGTGTGCAATCTTGCCGAATTCAGTTTGCATGGCAGTGGCATACACAATCCCTTTTGCCGTACCGGCTGCAACGCTTGTTCCTGCAAACACCAAATTGGGTTGTTCCGTTAAGGAAATATCGTTTATTGTGGAAGGATCGGCACTCTTCCCGACCGGCCTTGATTCCCCGGTCAGCGTTGATTGATCAACACGGAAAGCTGCCTGTTCCACCAAGCGGCAATCGGCTGAAATCTTTTCACCTTCGGCAAACAATACCACATCACCCGGGATCAGTTCTTCAGCCAAGATCCTTTCTTCCTGTCCTTCGCGTAAAACTCGCGCATAGGTAGGTAGTAGTTTCCGCAGTTCTTCAGACGCTTTTTCAGCGCGAAATTCCTGCCAAAAACTGAAAAGCCCATTGATGACATTGACCATCCACACTGCAATCGCCAGCTGCGGCATTTTTGCAACAATTGCAGCTATTCCACCTACCCAAAGCAAAATTGCCATCATGTGGGTAAAATTAGCCAGAAACTTGATAACAAGCGGTGTTTTCTTCTCACTCTGCAGAAGATTGGGGCCATATTTCTTCTGTCGAGATAGCACTTCTTGTTTCTCTAATCCGGCGGGGGATGATTCTAAAAGAGTGTAAACATCTTTCGCCTGGATTGCCACAAGTTTGGTTCGATCAATATTTAGAGCATTCACTTCTTCCTTATACATATAATAATTTATGATAATTGGATAATTGTTATGGATAATTGTTATTTATAGAAGGCTGAAATGATACTACGAATCATAGAATTGGCAAGATGAAACCGCCCTTCGATGAGCACTTTCACTCTCACAATGCAGTATCATTGGATTCTAACAATTGGATTCTAAATACAATACTCGCCAACAAAATAAAACCCAAAAATCCATGGGTGGATCTCAAACTGCAATGATTACGGTTTTCATATTCAAGTTTTGTCATCCGGAATTGTCACGATCTGGTCCTATTCCATCCATCACGAAATCCACAATTTTCTGCAGGCGCTCGTAGTGCGCCCCTCCCCAATACACCTGCCCACAATCTTCGCAGCGGGAAAAATCATGGAAGTGGTCACGAGTACCGGGCAGTAACTGATTAATAATGATTTCTTTGTCAGCAGGTTTAAGAGAACCGTTACAGCGGGTGCAGCGAGTAAATGGTTTTATTTGAGATGCAAGTTGAAATCTTCTGACAACCTCAACCACCTGCTCCCGTGAATCGAGAGTCCTTATCCAATACCCATGCTCAATTTGATTTCGTTTCAACAATCCACGATCTCTCGTCAGGCAAATCCGTTTTTCCTTTTCGGAAATCTCTGCCAGTTCCTCATCAGAAAAATCATTCCGGTAGAGCACGTTAAAACCGAGCAATCGCAGATAGACTGCCAATCTGCCCAGATGGCAATCCAACACAAACTGTGTCTTTCGAAGTGGGCTTGGGCGAATGATCGTTACTGTCGAGATATCGATTGTTTCAAATATCGGGTAAATACTGACCCGGTCGCCGTCGTTCAATTGATAAGAGAAATTCACCGGAACCCCATTCACCAAAATGAGATCTACTTCGGTATGTGGAACTCCACAGGACTCGATAAGATGTTTAACTGTCTGACCGGCAGGAAATAGAACGTTAAAACATGCATATTTCCAGGTGGGTGGTAGAAAATCATTCAATTCAGCATAAAAGCGAAAGGTGGCTGTGTTCATCGGTCGGTATTTCTGTTGATGAAATCATTATACGTTGAATAGAACTGTTTGAATGCCAGGACGGTTGAAAATTCTTATGATCGATTCAAATTCTTATCTGGAAGTATTGCGAAAAATACTCAATTTGTAGGCATCCTCTTTACCCTGTAATTAACAAAATCTTCGTCAAGATTCGCTCCTCTTCATCTTTTTTCTGCATGCTATTAATGATTAAATCGCATCGTGTTAATGCTATTTCAAAGAAGGGTATTTCAGAAAAAGCTCAAATAGTCATGAGCGGCTGCGAATCAAATCAAGCAGTGCCAGTGCTGCCTGTTCCGGTCCTTTTTGTTCCTGCCCCCGGATCCCCAACATGGTGCGAAGCTGCCCCACATAGAGGTCAGCATCAAAAAAAGCCTTGAAATAACGTTCAGCGATCTCATCATGCAAGTCTTGATACTGAACCGGTCCAAAGATATTGGCAAAGTAGTTTTCGACGATCCCGGTGGAAGTTGTAGTGCCCTTGCTCATGACCGCACCACGCCGAAAAACCTTCAGCGCATCCGAAGGGGTCATAAATTTTTCAACGGGTAGATGATCAGAATCGACCTGTTCATAATTATTCGCGTATAAAATGGCGTCAACGGGGATGCCTTCGATCAAATATTCATAACGAGTGACGGGCAGAACCACCCGCGCATTAACCTGATCAGGATTCATGATAATGGTGCGATCCATTTGCCCAAAAGCATAACCGGCTTGAAGGTCATCCAGGCGTACAAATGCACCCATTTCGGTCCCATATCCTGCAATACTTCCGTCTGGCATCAGAGAAAATGAGCCCATATCATCTGCCACAATCAATATTTCTTTAATATCAGCAGAGCGAATACGGCGCAGGGCTTCAATAGTCTCTGATTTTCCTGCTCCCGAATCGCCCATAATAACCAGAGAAAAAGGTTGGTCCCCGTGCAGCGTTATGCGCACCATGGCACCGTGGAAAGGTAAATGCCCGTCGCGCATGCGTTTGATATTATGCAGGGTAAGGATCATTTTTTTCAAATATCCGAAATAACCAAATTCATCCTTAGCGGGGATTGAACCGATCAGGCAGTTATTTTCAGTATCTTCATAAAAAACGGTTTCGTTCCCATTCACTTGCAAAGCGGATTCCGGTGGCACTCCATAGATAAAAACGGCGTCCGGTTTGCGTTTTAAATCTTCCTCTTCAGCCAGCTCGAAGAGATTACACAGAGAAAAACCCAATTCGAATAAATCAAGGGAAAAATAAACCATAACAAGCAGTTCACCGACCTTTGCCGGATAGCATAGCCATTCATTGGCTGATAAGTGTAGATTCTCAAGCGGATTTTGATCTACTCGATCAAACTGACCGGTACGCTTGTTCATGGGTGTTTTAAAAATCATAGGAGGATAGATCAACGCCTGGCGGATAATGAATACATCCTGCAGCGCATCATATACCCCGGCAGGATAATTAATATGGTAAGGCAGTGTAATTGCTCCAACTTCAGCACCTGCACTCACCTGGCGGTATATCTTGGGGTGATTGCCAGTAATATTTTCCTGGATGGTGCGGTAGGTGGAGCGCACGATATGCATGAGACTTTCAACCAGATCATTGAATGTGCGATATGGTTTTTGGTCAAAACGGTCAAATACGGAATCACAGATAACGAGCCGGTGAAGGTGGCGCCAGTAATTGTATAGCTGTTCAACCAGTTCATTTAATAGGAAGGGATTCTTGAGAAAAGGGGATGATCCTTCAACGATTCTTTCCACTTTTTCGGCAGGCAGACGCGAAAGGTAGAATAAAGTTTCAATCAGGATTTCCATTGATTCGCGATCGATTGTTGAATCCGGGAAAACCGCCAGCAGAACCGATTGATTCTCCTCTAAATTTTTCAGGAAGCGCCAGAGTACCTGTGCAAACAATTCACTCTTGATCAACTCTTCGGAATTATTGCACACGCGGTTCCTGACCCGTAGAATAACTTTATCTTCATAAAAATGAAATGAACCGTTCTGCATAATTCTCTCCACTGTCCTGTTACATAAGACATTGTCCTATTATTGGATGGCGTATTATAGTAAAGATTTCATCACCAGTCAATGACCTGTTTACAACTTTCTAATGAGTCAATATCTGCGAAAGGAATTGTTTGGTCCGCTCACATGAAGGATGTTCAAAGAACTCATCCGGAGCTGCCCGCTCGACGATCTTGCCCATATCCATGAAGATAACCTCATCAGCGGCCGCTTTGGCAAATCCCATTTCATGAGTGACGATCACCATGGTCATACCGTCCTTCACAAGCAGCAGCATGACATCCAGGACCTCTTTGATCATTTCAGGATCAAGAGCGCTGGTTGGTTCGTCAAAAAGCATCACCTTCGGCTCCATTGCCAAAGCACGGGCAATCGCAACGCGCTGCTGCTGCCCACCCGATAATTGGGAGGGATAATACTCGGCTTTATCAATGATCCCTACCTTCATGAGTTGCTGCAGGGCGATTTTTTTGGCTGCTTCTTTCTTCATTTTTTTCACAATCCGCAATGCCAGCGTGATATTTTCTGTAACAGTCAGGTGCCCGTAGAGATTAAAATTTTGAAAAACCATTCCGATATTTGAACGGATCGAATTGATGCGGTATTGATTTTCAGACAGGCATACTCCATCTACAAATACTTCTCCCTCTGTGGGACGTTCGAGCCAGTTCATCGTTCGCAGCAGGGTGGATTTTCCCGAACCGCTGGGTCCAATGATCACCAAGACCTGTTTGGGAAATACTTTAAGACTGACCCCATTTACTGCTTCAACCACACCATAATTTTTGGATAGGTTTTTTATCTCGATCATTGGGGAGTTATTTTCTATCATTTCCTAATCTCCTTTCGATCATCTTCATAATGAGTGATAGAACTAGGGTAAGAGTCAAATACAAAACGCATAAAATTGAATAAGCCTGTGCGAATTTAAAGGAATGACCGGCGTATAAACGAGCAATCTGGGTGATATCCCGTACTGCCAGGATGGAAACAAGCGAGGAATCTTTCAGCATTGAGATGAGATCATTTCCAAGTGCCGGAAGAACGTTACGGATCGCCTGCGGCAGAATGACACAGCGCATTGCCTGCCAATGGCTCATTCCCTGCGAGCGAGCAGCTTCCATTTGGCCTTTATTGATCGATTGGATCCCCGCTCGAAATATCTCGGCCGAGAAAGCCCCATACGTGATCGCCAGCGAAATGATCGCTCGAACATTATTGGGAATCGAACGGCTCTCTATAACAACCAATTTTTCCCCGATCCCTTGAAGACCCACATCAATGAATACCGCACCAAGCACATTGAGCAGCGTGATAAGGCCAGGGATCAATACTAATGCAATAAAAAAAATAAGTACCAGGAGAGGTATACCCCTGATGATTTCTACATAGATAGTGGCCATATTGCGCCAGAATAGGCTCTCAGAGACGCGCCCCAACCCTACCAGCAGCCCAACCAGTATAGCAATACAATACGCAATGATGGTTGTCGAAATCGTCACACCCAGCCCGGCGCGGATGATATTGAACGCATCTTTAAAATCAGGATTTATTTGAATGAGTAGAAATGTGGCAAGGATAACCAATCCGATCGCCACCATCCACCACGGAAAATCTTGTTTTTTCAACTGCATTTCATCCACAGCTTGCAAACCGTTTTTATTTTTTTGCGATACCAATCGGTCATTAACAGCCATCAACAGCTCCAATCTTGTTTTACCGTCAGATCAGCCATGAAAGACTGACCTGACGGATAACTTTTCTAATTCCAATTCCTATTGAATATCGTCGTACGTGATCGTGAAATCAGGGCCGAAGTATTTCAAGTTGATCTCATTCAGAAAACCATTATCTTTAAGAGCCTGTATTGCCATGTTAACCGGTTCAATCAGATCGCTACCTTTTTGGAACGGGAAAGCCAATTGATCACTCGAAATGGATGGACCGATCAATTCCAGGCTTTCAGCATTGGTGCCCATATAACCCAAACCGGCAACCTCATCAATGAGAACCGCATCAATATCACCGGCGATCAAAGCTTGAACCGCAAATGGGAATTGTTCAAAAGCTTGAATACGATCTTCGGGCAAGTATTTCTTGGCAGTTTCATAATTGGATGTCTGCGCCTGTGTACCGAGCATAAGATCCGTATTCGCCACGATATCTTCTATGCTCGTAAAGCGATCCTCACCCTTGCGGACAAGCAAGCGCTGTTCTACATTAACATATCCGTCAGAAAAATCCACCTGCTCGAGACGTTCAGGAAGAATCGTTACACCATCACCTGCCGTATCAACCAGACCATCTTCCACGGATTGGATCATAACCTCCCAGGCTGATTCCACAAAGACCGGTTTGCAGTGCAGCAGTTCACAGATCGCAGGCCAAACTTCATAATCCCAGCCACCAGCTTCTCCAGTTTCAGCCGAAATATAGTTGAACGGCAAATATGCATTTTCCACAGCAATCGTGATTTCCCGACAATCCAGGTCAACCAGGGCATCTTCAGCAGTCCCCAAACATTCGTAAACCTGGTTTTCCATCCCGCTTTTTACTTCTTCGCTGGTAGTTTCTTCTGCTGTTCCTGCCGAGCAAGAAGCAAGCATCAGCCCAGCAATAATCGCTACAACCAACAAAAAACTATAATTTTTCTTCATTTCTATCTCCTTTGGCACATTTGTTTTTTTCTTTGTTGTACAATGTTCCTTCCTCCGGGACACCTCCTGAATGCTGGTAACAAAAAAGGCTTTCCTTCTTGGAAAGCCTCTCTCTTTCAGCATTTGATTTCACCACCATCCTAAAACGAGAACAGCTCCTCCAATCAGGGAGTTATAAAAAGTATTCGGTCGTTTCGCATGGTTGTGATTTTGCATATTGGGCGCAAATATACTAAATAAAAAAGAATTTGTCAAGGTTTATTATTAAAATCACCCAATTAATGTGACATTTATTCTTGCGATATTTTTATCATCCGTTCCATAAAACTGTTCAAAAAATCCCCAACGCGCACATCAAGAGCAGCATACCCATTCTCAGGCTTGTGATCGTAATTATAAAAATCGGCAAAGGTTTTTCCTAAACTCACCCCGTAATTCGTATCCACGTCAATGACCAGATGAGCGAGTTTCAGTAAATCATTTTGGAAAAGAGCAGCCAATGCCAGGGGATCATTTAACGCACATCCCATCACTTCCTGAGATTCCGATAGATACTCCATGACATAGCGGGATGCTTTTATGATGAAATCACTGACGGGAGTATTCAATTCTGCCAACTGCGCAAGGTCATTTTCAGTCATTAATGTTTGATAGGTAACATCCAAAGGCACCAATGTAAAAGGGATGCCTGAATGAAAGACAATATATGCGGCGTGCGGATCACAATAAATATTGAACTCCGCCTGTGGGGTCATATTTCCACAATGGTTGATCGCACCACCCATAATATAAATATGCTTTACTGCTTGCATGATCTGCGGATATAGACGAATGGCCATGGCGATATTGGTAAGAGGCCCTATCGCAACGATATTGATTTCCCCCGGATTTTGCATGACCAAATCTCGAATTAATTCCACCGCGTGTTTTTCAACAGGTTTGGTTGTGGGAGCCGGTAAATCTGCATACCCCAGACCGTTTTTTCCATGAGTGACTTCGGCGTTGATCACTGGCAGCAACAAAGGCTTATCCATCCCCTTTGCTACCGGAATATGCGTCGCATTGGTTAATTCCAGCACACTGAGTGCATTGACCGTTCCCTGTTCCATAGGGCAGTTCCCATTTACAATTGTGATCGCCTCCATCTTTACTTCAGGAGATGCCAGTGCATAAAGAATGGTCAAGGCATCGTCAATACCCGGATCTGTATCTAAAATAAAACGTTCAATTTTCATTCTCTCTCCATCAAAAAGCCCCACAAGAAGGAGGAGAGAAAAATCTTGTAGGGCTCTTTCCAAAAATAAGATAAATCGTTTTTTATCGTGATTCCTTTAAATATGGATTACCAATATCCGCCGGGCCTCCACTTTTCTTGATGAACCCTGCCAGAACTAGCAGAGTCAAGAGGTAGGGCAGAGCCATGAACAATTCACGCGGTATCATGGAATCGGGAATTACAGTCTGCAAAGTTTTTTGCAGCGCATCCATGAATCCAAAGAACATACAGGCGAGGAAAACGCCAGCGGGTCTCACACTCCCGAAAATCACCGCGGAAAGTGCGATGAAACCACGTCCGGCAACCATGTTCTCTGAGAAAAGAGAGGTTTGAGAAATAGAGAGATAAGCGCCACCAATCCCGGCCAAAAATGATCCGCAGAGTGTTGCAATGTAGCGAATTTTTATCGGATTCTTCCCAACAACTGCTAGCGCTTTCGGATTCTCTCCTGCCGCCCGCAACCATGATCCCCAGGGTGTTCTATAGAAAACAATGTGTAGAAACACCGGTATGAGCAGGACCGGGATCATGATGATGGATTGATCATTGAACACAGGATCCAATACGGGAACATTTTCAAGGAATTTCATGTGCAGCGATGGCAAGGTGGTTACCATGGGTGAGTTACCGCCATGTTCAAAAATGATCTGCAGCAGATATCCTGATAGACCAACACAGAGTAAATAAATTGCCAGACCTGTAATGGATTGGTTGCTGCGCAGCGTGATCGCGATGAAAGAAAACAGCAAACCCACCAGCATTCCCACTATACCCGCTGCCAATAACCCGATCCAGGGACTTCCTGAAAAATAGGAGCCTAATGCCGCTGCCAACGCCCCCATGAGCATTGTACCTTCAACACCGATATTCAAAACACCCGAGCGTTCTGTGATCATTTCACCCATCCCGGCCAGTAAAATGGAAATGCTCACCCGAATAGTTGAACAAAGCAGGGTCAAAGTGAAGATGGATTTTAGAGTTTCGGACCAATTCATTGTGATATCTCCTTTTCAGCCTCATAGGTGTCTTTTCCGCGGAAGACCCTGAAATACCAGCCCTGTAAAATATCTTTTGCCGCCACAAACAACACAACAATTCCATTGATAAGGGTTGTCAACTGGCGTGGAATTCCCGAGTATACAGACATTTCCAGAATGCCCGTCTTCAGTGCGCCAAACAATGTTGCAGAAATGATCACACCGAAGGGATTCAGCAAGCCAACAAGAGCGACTGTGATGGAATCATAACCATATCCCGGTGAGAACTGATCCAGGAATCGATAATGAACACCGGCCACTTCCACTGCTCCGGCCAAACCGGCCAAAGCACCGCTTAAAAAGAAAGCGAAATTCATCCTTTTTTCTACGGGGATACCGTGGAACCGTGCTGCAGTCTGGTTGTAGCCAACTGCTCTCATCTCGTAACCAAGCGAGGTCTTATACAGTAAGATATAAGCAAAAACGACAACCAGAACCATCACAAATACACCTGCATGCAATCTGGAACCTTCAATGAGGGTAGGCAGTTTGGCGGTTTCTTCAATAAAGGGAGTAGCAGGTACCACGCCTTCTATGGGGATGACCTTCAACACCATAAAATGAGTGAAATAGGTAGCCGGGTAATTGAGCATGATAGTACTCAAAATTTCATTTACTTTGCGTTTTGTTTTCAACCAGGCGGGAATTAAACCGTATAAACCTCCAACAAGAGCACCCGACAACAGCATCAATGGCAGGTGGATGTAAGCGGGCAGTTTAACAATGTACCCAACAATTGCCGATGCCAGAGCACCGAGCAGTAATTGCCCTTCAATGCCCACATTGAATACCGCACACTGGGCACCAATCAGGAATGCAATACCGGCTATTGTCAGAGGTACCACTCTGGAGATCGTATCGGCGGTGTTAAAAACACTCCCGAAAGCTCCCCGCACGAAATAATAGACAGCGTAAAAAGGATTGCGATCGGTCGCCGCCAGTAAAATACCGACCACAAAAAAAGCCAACATCACTGCAATGATCGTGATAAATACAGACTGTCGTTTTAAGAAAAATTTGCGAATCGTATGCATTGTTCTTTTGCCTTTCTCTTATGCGGGAATATGTTCGTAAGAACCACCCAGCATCATGAGCCCAAGATCTTCGGGGGTAACATCATCTTTATTCACAATTGCTACAATCGATCCTTTATAGATGACGGCAATGCGTGTGGAAAGCAGCATGATCTCATCCAGAGATAGGGAAAAAAGTAAGACTGCTTTTCCAGCATCGCGTTGTTTTATGAGCTGGTCATGCACAAAATCCGTGGCTGCAATATCCAAACCTCGTGTGGGTTGTGCGGCGATAATCGTATCGGGCGCATGGAATATTTCACGCGCTACAATGATTTTTTGTTGATTTCCGCCAGATAGTAAACGCGCCTTATGTTCGATGTTAGGAGTACGAATATCAAATGTTTTCACAAGACTATCAGCATTCTTATGTACTGCACTCCAATTGATCATGGTGCCAGTTGAGAATGGCATAATTCGCTGAAGTCCCAAGAAAAGGTTTTCCTGAACGCTGAAATCTTCCACCAATCCTTCTCGTAAACGGTCTTCCGGAATCACACCGATGCCGGCCGCACGCATTTTTTTCACCGATAAATGAGTAATTTCATTGTCATGCAGTATTATTTTCCCGTGCGTTAAAGGCTGCAATCCGATCAGAGCTTTCACCAATTCTGTCTGCCCATTCCCATCCACCCCGGCTACTCCCAGAACCTCACCCGAGCGAACTTCAAATGAGACATCTTTCAACACCGGGTGATGATATTCATTAACAGCCGAAATATTTTCCACTTTTAAGATCGGCTCGCCAATCTTTTTTGGTTTTGGTGCGGGTTTCAAGAACACATCACGCCCAACCATCAATCGGGCAAGTTGAACTTCATTCGTCTTCGATTTTTCAACCGTATCCACCACTTTCCCGTCCCGCAGAACCGTAATATTATCTGAGATCTGCATAATCTCTTTTAATTTGTGTGAGATAAAAAGGATAGTTTTACCATCCTTTCGCAATCGTTCAATGATGCGGAACAAATCTTCAGATTCCTGAGGAGTTAAAAGAGCAGTTGGTTCATCAAGGATCAAGATATTAGCATTACGGTAAAGTGCTTTCAAAATTTCAACTCTCTGCCTGATACCAACAGAGATGTCTTCAACCATCGATTTTGGATTAACTGCCAGACCGTACTTATCTGATAAATCACGAGTTGACTCATTGATTTTATTTATATCTAGAAAAAGTTTTGCTTTTATTGGCTCTTCACCAAGCATGACATTCTCAGCAACAGTCATGGCAGGAATTAATTTAAAATGCTGATGAATCATCCCAATGCCAAGTTCAATCGCATCAGATGGGCTTTCGATGTTCGCTTTTTTTCCATCAATGATAATTTCGCCTGAGGTTTGTTTATACAACCCATAGAGTATATTCATCAGGGTTGTCTTTCCAGCCCCATTTTCACCAACAATGCTGTGTACTGTCCCTTTTTCAACTTTTAAATTCACATGGTCATTTGCGAGCACGTTACCGAAATGCTTACATATATCGTGCAGCTCAAGGATGTAGGCCATTATTCCTCCAGTAACAGATAACGTAGCAAGGTGGGAGGTTGCCCTCCCACCTTGCGTATTTCATTTATTCAGGAAGCACAAATGCATTGGCTTCTTCAACGGTTGTCGGAACAACAATCTCACCGTTGATAATGCGCTGTGCAAGTCCATCTACGGTCGTGAGCAGTTCGGCTGGAACAGCATCTTTGGTGTATTCCATGGGGCTGTAACCAACGCCGCCAACACTCAGGTCATAGGTGGTGATGCCAGGTACGAAATTGCCTTCGTACGCACCCTTGATCGAATTGAATACCGCAACTTCCACGTGTTTGAGCATGGAGGTCAGAACTGAACCAGGAGCAATACCATCCTGATTCGTATCCACACCGATCGCGTAGAAACCATTTTCTTTTGCGGCTTCGATAGTGCCAAGGCCACAAGAACCAGCGGCTGCATAGATGATGTCAGCGCCCTGACCATATTGGGTCAGTGATAGTTCTTTACCGGCAGCCACATCAGTGAAGCTACCAGTGTAACCAGAAAGCACAACGATGTCAGGATTGATCGCGCGAGCGCCAGCGATGTAGCCAGCTTCGAATTTCTCGATCAGAGCTGATTCCATTCCACCGATGAAACCGATGGTACCGGTCTGGCTCATACCAGCGGCAATGGCGCCAACCAGGAAGGAACCCTGCTCTTCAGCAAAGACTAAAGATGCAACATTGGGCTGATCAACAACACTGTCGACGATGATGAATTTGGTATCGGGGAATTGGGGAGCAACTGCGGTCATTGCATCGGTGAATAAGAAGCCAACACCAACCACGACATCGTAACCTTCACTTGCCATCTTGATCAAGTTTGGTTCCAGGTCAGCTAATTCTTTGGCTTCCAGAAGGGTGATTTCAACACCGAGTTCTGATTCAGCTTGTTTGAGAGCATCCCAACCGAGATCGGAAAAACCCTTTACTTCTTCGCTACCAGCTAAACCACCAAGGTCGGTCAGCATAGCAACTTTAAATGTTGAGGCCTCTCCCTCAGCAGATTCTTCTGCTGGAGCTGCTTCTTCAGCAGGTGCAACTTCTTCAGCAGGTGCAGCTTCTTCTTTGGGTGCGCAAGCGGATAATGCTAAAGTCGCAACCAATATAAGAGAAAGTACCAAATACAGTTTTTTATTCATTTATTCTTCTCCTTAATATTTTGTAAAGCTATTTTTAAACACTTACCTCATTTATTATTTTGTGGCTACCACCTCCTCCGGCGTAATTATATTCTGGCTTTTCATTTCGAAGTTGAAATCACTTTGTTAACAAATGATCGGCTTTTCTCATCATGGCAAGTATGTCAGCAACAATCTTTTCTTCATCCAGGTGAAGAAGTTCACGCTGCCACACGAGCGGTTTCCCATCCACGAAAACTGCGAGTACATCCGTCCCGGTAGCCGAGAAAATCAGGTTTGACATCAATCGGCGTTCATCAATCAGGTGCGGTTTCGGGTATTGAATCACTGTGAGGTCAGCTTTGAAACCGGGTTTTATTTCACCAACTTTCGTATTGAAGCCAATTGACTTTCGCCCATTTATGGTCATCATTTCGAAAACCTTTTCGGCAGGGAACATATCAGCTTCCATGGTGCGTACTTTTCCGAGCAGTGAAACCAACCTTGCTTCTTGAAGCATGTCGTAGGTGCCGCTGCTGGCTTCCCCATCGCAGCCAATGGCAATATTCACTCCCAATTTATATAAGTCAGGCATGGGAGGCATACCATCAGTGATCTTTGTATTGGTTGATGGGCAGGTGACAACACTGCAATCATAGTCAGCAATCAAGTGTTTATCGTGTTCTGTTAACCAAATATCATGCACGAGCTGGCAGTCAGGGCCGAGAACGCCAAAGCGTTCCAACGCTTCAACCTCACTGCAATTAAAACGGTCATACGCATTTTGAGTTTCTGTTTCGCCCTCACTGCAGTGGGTATGGATACCCACGCCAAGTTCATTTGCCAGATCTCGCGATCCTCGCATTAATTCTTCCGTGCAAGCAGGCAGCCCAACGGGGCTGACACGAACCGTGATTCGTCCACCATGGGTGCCATGCCATTTCTCATACATGTTGCGCATTAAATCCAATACCTGGCTGGTAGACATATCAGGGGGTGGATTTTCACCTTCCTGGTAATCTCCGATGGCCACGCAAACATCAGCCCGCAATCCACTATCAGCAATCGCTTGAATACATGCATCCAAATGAGGGCCAGCGGTTGCCATTTCAGCTACAGTGGTTGTACCTGACTTCAATGCTTCAATGCATCCGAGGAAGGTTGCCTTGTAAGCTTCTTCTTCCGTGAGGTCAAATTTTGTGCTCATCGAGACCAGCCATTGAGTCAGGTGCAAATTATCATAGATGCCCCGCCCAAAAGACTGAGCCAAATGGGTATGGCAATCGAGAAAACCAGGAACGATCAAGTTACCCTTGAGGTCATATACGATTACATCGGGGAGTAGTTCTTCCATTGGATTTTCGCTGACATTGATGATCTCATCGTCTTCAATCAGAATATTGATCGGTTTAACCTCGTAGCTCGGAGGATAAAAGCTGATACCGTTTTTCAATAATGTTTTCATAGTGACCTCATCGAATTCTTAAGATTATGTTTCATTAAGTCAGCATCATCAATACCTTTAGTGAATAAAACAGTTCGATCGTTATTTCCAAAAAGAAATGCAATTTTACCAGTCACGCTTGTAAAAATATCAAGATGATGCTGTTTTTCCATTTTTGCTATTTCCTATGCAGCCAAGCCCCGTTCAGCCAGTAGTTTTGCCGCTTCAATGCCAGCTTTGACCATCTTCACAATATTGCTGTCCCAATCGCAATCATCCGCGTTGGGAGTATAGATGGGATTCCCACAGGTGAGGATGGTCCCGGCACGAATCCCCTGCATACCTGCAATCACAAAAATAGCTGAAGATTCATTTTCCAGTGCTAAAACTCCCATATCAATCCATGGCTGCAGGCGAGCCATGTAGTCTCCGCGTGCCTGTGGAGATTCGAGATAATAAGCATCATGCGTGCGCACAATTCCCAGATGATAGGGCATATCCAATTTTTCACAAGCATCAATCAATGCTCGCACAACGCGGTAATCAGCTACAGCGGGGTATTCCATATTAATGAATTCCTCACTGGTATGTTCACCACGAACGGCTCCGGTGGCAATAATGAATTCGCCGGGCTTTATGTAAGATTGAATGACCCCGCATGTTCCGATGCGGATGATATTTTTCGCACCAATACGGATCAATTCTTCCACACCGATAGCAGTTGGAGGACAGCCCAAGCCTGTGCTTGTGCAGCTGACCAGAACACCATCTTTTTTGCCAGTGTATGTAATATATTCCCGTTTTTCAGTAACTTTTTTCGCTTCATCCATTAAACTGGCGAACACCTCTACCCGCTGTGGTTCGCCTGGAATTAGAACAGTAGGAGCTATATCACCTTTTTGCATATCAATATGGTGTTGTTTTTCTGAATGTACATCTTGACTTGACATCATAAACTCCTTATGCTTCTTTTTTCATTTTTGGGTTCTTTACAAAGAAAGACATACCCATCAAACCGGCCAATCCGACCAAACCAGACAGCCAGAACACGCCCGTGTAGCCAAACGCTCCAGCCAATGCCCCACCAATAAACGGCATTACTCCAGATAAAGGAGAGAGGGCGATCTGGCTGGCAGCAGTATACGAAGGAATCTGGTCGGCCGGGCTAAATTCATAGATTGTATTGAAATTCGTGATCTGAAATCCACTGACCATCACACCTGCCAAGATAAACACGGCATAGAACGCAGTCAGTGTGCTCAGGTTAGCTGCCATAAATGCAGCCACAATTCCCGCCAGCGCGGAAATTTTTACCACATTGATGAAACCTTTTTTATCTCCTAACCAACCCCATAACGGATTCACCATTGTTTCTGCCAGAGACATGATAGTTGTAAAAATTCCGATCTGAGCAGGCGTGATATTACCTTTTTCAAGTGCGGCAATCGTGTAATAGGAGGCCCCAATTTCCAGGATCACCATCATTCCACGAAAAATAAGATAGGAAGCAAAATTCTTATTCTTCAGCGGTTTATTGTGGGTAGCTGATTTTGGCTGCGCTGCATCAGCTTGTGGCGGAACTGCTTCACGCCAGGAAAGGATCGCACCGAATGAGATCATGGATGCCAGAAAACTGATCCCGAAAATGACCTGGATAGCTTGCTGGTAAGGGTATGAATCGAGTAAATAGGTCAGCAGTGCTCCCATGCCAATTCCAAGCAATCCGCCCATGAAATTGGAGATACCAAAAAGCATTCCTTTTCGTCTTGGAATTGCCCTACCCATAAAATCAATCCAGGCGGGCACGTAAAAACCGCTGGCAGTGTTTTGAAGGATCAACATTGCAAAGAATATGACCAGTGTTAACGTCCCCGACAAATTCAACAATGGTTGAATGATAGAAAGGAAAAGAAAACCCAAGATGCCGAAGCGCTGTAAAAAAGCGGCTACAAGCAGGTATTTTTTTCGTTCGCGTTTATCTGCCAGAAATCGAGCCATGAAAGGCTGGGGCAGCGTATTGCCCAGGATATAAATTGCAGGTACAAATCCGATCAGGATACTCGAATTGGTGAATTGCTGCACATAGTATGGCAGAACAGTGTATGGCGACAGCCCCATAAAGATAAAGAAAAACATCATATTATCCAGGGCCATCCAGAAGAAATTCCAACGATAATTCTTCTCGACCTGTTCCTGATATTGAGTTAAAGTCAGTTCCATGGAAACAACCTGCTTATCTTATCCGAACTTTTTCTTGAGTTTGACAGCCGCATCCAGAGCAATCAAAGATTCCAGCTTGATCGCTTCCGTCAGCTGCTCCGTTGTGATCATTTCCTCCGGAAAGAGATGATGACCGACCGGGATCAGGATTGTACCGCTGCGGCATTTACGAACAGTGCACAATGTGAATAAAGTGGATGATTCATTCTCAGTGGAAAGAACACCACTATCAATCCATGGCTTATCTTTTAGAAGATAATCACCACCGGCCAGGATGGATTCAGCATAGAAAGCGTCATGAGCGCGGATGATACCCACATGGGGTTTTACATTGCGTTCGTGAGCAGCTTCAATCAGCGCTTCAAGCGTATCAAAATCAGCCACAGCCGGATATTCGAGTGGGAAATACTCCCGACTCGTTCCATCACCGCGTACGGCTCCCGTTGCGATGATGACACTCCCCAAGCGGACCTGTTTCTGCAAAGCACCGCAGGTTCCAATGCGGATGAAATTCTTGGCGCCGACATTGATCAGTTCTTCTACTGCTATCGCCAGAGCGGGGCAACCAATACCCGTCGAAGTAACGCTTACTTTTATCCCTTTATATGTGCCGGTATAGGTTATGTATTGGCGTTTATGCGCTACAAGTTCCGCATCATCAAAGAGGTCAGCGATAAATTTAGCACGGTGTACATCACCGGGCAAGAAAACGGTCTCGGCAACATCGCCGGATTTTAAATCAATATGGTGTTGTTTTTCCATGGTAATTCCTTTCTATTCTGCTAATCCGCGTTCGTGAAGTAGCTTGGCCGCTTCGATTGCAGCCAAAACCATTTTGCGGATATTTTCTTCTTCGTGGATTTTTTCTTCATGCTCTTCAAGAATGGAGTATCCGCTCGCGAGAATCGTACCAGCGCGAATGCCCTGCATCCCAGAGACAACAAATATGGTTGACGATTCATTTTCCAGCGCCAGCACTCCCATATCGACCCAGGGTTGCAGTCGTTTCCGGTAATCTCCAAGCGCCCAGGGTGATTCAAGGTAAAAGGCATCATGTGAGCGTACTATCCCGAGGTGATAAGGGAGATTCAATTTTTCACAGGCGTCGATCAGAGCGCGCACAATGTGATAATCAGCTACAGCGGGATACTCCATATTTATAAATTCCTCGCTGGTATGTTCTCCGCGCACTGCACCGGTCGCAATGATCATATGCCCGGGTTCTAAGAATGATTGGATCGCTCCGCATGTGCCAATGCGGATGATATTCCTGGCACCGATACGGATCAATTCCTCAACTCCGATCGCAGTTGGAGGGC
>LDZU01006184.1_pt1 | contig 21147 bp, 17 predicted proteins | sample 615531 | NCBI WGS metagenome assembly LDZU01 (sample SAMN03408293, study PRJNA278302) | terrestrial metagenome | isolation source: oil reservoir sample SB2 | place: USA: Alaska, North Slope, Schrader Bluff formation | collected 2011-09 | reverse complement strand
CTCGGAATGAGAGTGCCAACAAATCTTCCCAAAGGCTACCTTGGTTACGATGAAACTCTTCCTTTGATAGAATTCAACCTCGTCAAAGCTAGAGAGGAATTCCAGAAAGCGTGGGGCGGAGAACTCTGGGAAAAAGGATTCAGAATGACCATGCTTTATAACACAGGAAATGCCGCGAGACAAACCATTTGTGAGCTGATGTCTCATTTCCTCAGGTTAGTAAACCCGAAGTTCATAGTGGATGTCCAGGGACTTATCTGGGCAACTTATCTTCAGACTTACCTGGATGTACAGATGCCTGCTTACGCTCTTGGATGGTTCTCTGACTTCCCCGATCCACATGACTTCATAGGAACATACTACAGCTCTGTGGGAACTTACGGTGCATATCACGGTGACGCTTTCACCAAGTTTGCGCAAGAGAATCTTGATCCACTCGTATTCGCAGCTGTGAAGGAAGTTGACACTGATAAACGCGTAGAGCTCTACAGGCAGATTCAGGAAATTGCAATTGAAAACGCTCTCAGTTTCCCGGCTTATCAAGTAGTTGATTATGAAGTGATGAGAGACTGGGTACATGGTTGGTATCCGCATCCAGCCAGAACTCAGCCATACTATTACGAACTCACCAAGAGCGAATAAGAAAGTTCTTATAGTAACTGGATCTGTAATTTCTCGAGGCCAGGGTTCCTGGCCTCTTTCTTCATTTTCGTATAGAATATTACTATCTGGAACTTGAGGAGGTAGTGCATATATGCTTGCCTTTATAATCAGGAGATTGCTCTTGCTTCCTGTGATCCTTCTAGGCGTAACGTTGATAATTTTCCTCATGATCTGGTCACTTGGACCTGATCGACTGATTTCTGCCTATGTGAGAAGTCCCGAAGCTCTTCGAACCCCTGACGCAAGGGAAAGAATTGTCGCGAAGTACGGGCTCGATCAGCCGGCGTATGTTATGTACTGGCGGTGGCTGGGCAACGTTCTGAAGGGTGACTGGGGATATTCGCACGTTGGGAGAGAAGAGGTTTCAGCGGCACTTATCCGCAGAATACCTCACACTATTGAGCTTGCCATGTATGCAATCATTCCTGTGATTTTCATTGGTATATGGTTGGGAAAGGTATCTGCTGTTCGTCACAACAAGTTCACAGATCATTTCTTGCGCGTATTTGCGCTCATAGGATGGTCTCTCCCTGACTTCGTGTTTGGTCTTCTGCTACTACTGCTATTTTATGGCATACTCGGCTGGTTATCTCCAGGAATGCTTAGCACAACCTTTGACCTTATGATTCGTGATCCAGCTTCTGGCTGGAGAGCCTTCACGGGGATGACAACTATAGACGCGTTGCTCAACGGGCGACTCGATGTGTTTTTCGACGCTTTCAGACATCTTCTAATGCCCATAATGACTCTTGCATATCTCTGGTGGGCGTATCTTCTGAGAATTACCAGGTCAAGCATGCTAGATGTCTTGAGCAAGGATTACATCAGAACTGCACGTGCAAAAGGTGTTCCAGAGAGATTAGTGATCAACCGCCACGCCAAGAGAAACGCACTTATCCCTGTTGTTACAGTAGCAGGGCACATGATTGTTACGTTGCTTGGCGGAGTTGTTATAATCGAGACTGTCTTTAACAGAACAGGTATTGGTCGGTTCCTCGCGACAGCAGTCATGCAGCTCGATTACTGGGCAATCATTGGCGGGGCTCTCTTCTATTCAGTCATACTGGTCCTGGCAAACCTGATTATAGACATAAGCTATGCTTTAATTGATCCTCGTATAAGGCTATCGTAGGGGGGGTTGCCGTGAAGAGAAAGAGTGATTTCAGAAAGGCTATGAAGAAATACTGGACGAACCCTACAGCGGTGCTTGGCACCTGTCTCTTGATATTCTTTGTAATCGTAGCAATCTTTGCCCCTCAGATAGCCGGTGTTAATGAGTTCGGCAGTAATTACCAGATACCAATAGTATCGTGGAGGGCTGCCCCTCAACCTCCAAGCGCAGAACACCCTTTTGGAGTGATCGGAGGAAGGAGTGTTTTCTACGGGGTAGTTTGGGGAACCAGAACGGCATTCCGGATAGGTATAATAGTCTCTGCGATCTCAACATTGATTGGGCTAGTAATTGGATCGATAGCCGCATATTTCGGTGGAATTGTTGATGAGATACTGATGAGAATTACTGACGTGTTTATGTCGATACCATTCTTGATTGCGGCAATGGTTATGACAGTCATACTGGGAAAGGGGCTGGATAACGTAATGATAGCCCTGACTGTTTTTGGTTGGATGCCGACAGCCCGTCTGATTCGCGGCAACATACTTCAAGCAAAAGAAGAGCAGTATGTACTTGCTGCAAAAGCACTTGGACAAAACAGCTGGGTGATAATCGTGAAACACCTACTGCCCAATACGATTTTCCCTGTTGTTGTTCAGGTGTCAATGAGAATGGGTTCTCTGGTCATAACTGCTGCGGCGTTAAGTTTCCTTGGAGTTGGTGCAGAGCCTGGCTACGCAGACTGGGGAACGATTCTGAGCTATGCTAGAGACTGGATGACGGTACTAGACCGCTCGTGGTTTGCGATAGTTTATCCAGGAACTGCGATGGTTCTGTTTGTTCTGGCCTGGAATTTGGTGGGGGACGCACTCAGAGACATATTCGACCCAAGGCTGAGGGGTTGAGGTGACATAATGAAGAATAAACCAATACTTCAAGTCAAAGATCTGAAGACTTATTTTCACTCTGAAGACGGCATGATAAAAGCTGTTGATGGAGTAAGCTTTGAGGTCTACCCTGGTGAAACACTCGGAATAGTCGGTGAATCAGGGTGTGGCAAGAGTGTTACGTCTCTTACAGTGATGCGACTTCTGGATAAGAACGGCAGGATTGCTGGAGGAGAGATACTTTTCGAAGATAAGGATATCCTGAGTATTCCTGAGAACAAGATGATGAAGATTCGTGGTAACGATATGGCAATGATATTCCAGGAACCCATGACTTCACTAAATCCTGTATATACAATAGGATTTCAGATAATGGAAGCCATTCTACTTCACCAAAACGTTGGAAAGAGTGAAGCCCGAAAACAGGCTATTGACATGCTCAGAAAGGTTGGTATCCCAGAACCCGAGAAGAGGGTTGATCAATATCCTCATGAGCTCTCCGGCGGCATGCGGCAGCGCGCAATGATCGCTATGGCACTTTCATGCAATCCAAAACTGCTTTTTGCAGATGAACCAACTACCGCTCTTGACGTAACGATTCAGGCACAGATACTGGAGCTCATGATTAAACTCCAGGAAGACTTCGGAATGGCCATAGTATTCATTACTCACGATCTTGGGGTGATTGCAGAAACCGCCCAGCGTGTGGTTGTAATGTACGCAGGCAAAGTGGTCGAATATGCAGATGTGAAAACTCTTTTCAAATCGCCCAGGCATCCATATACCTGGGGATTGATGAACGCAATTCCGAGCATTCACGTCACCAAAGAAGTGTTGTACAACATTCCTGGTGTTGTTCCAGACCCTCTTAGTTTTCCTGATGGATGCAGATTCCGAACTCGCTGTCCCCTGGCCACTGAACAGTGTGCCAAGAATGAGCCGCCGCTGGAAGAGATCGAAGAGGGGCACAAGTCTGCTTGCTGGCACATAGACAAACTGATTGATGAGATAAGGATTTCAAGGGCAGGTGAGCCGGCATGACAGAGAATGGGAAGACGCTGTTAAGAGTAGACAATCTGGTAAAGTATTTTCCTGTAAGAGCCGGAGTTTTCAAACGTGTTGCAAACCAGGTCAGGGCTGTTGACGGTGTTTCTTTCGAAGTTAAGGAAGGTGAGACACTGGGTCTTGTTGGAGAGTCAGGTTGCGGCAAGACTACTGCGGGAATGACCGTACTGCGCTTGCATGAACCGACCTCAGGACGAATAGTGGCAGAAGACGTGGATACTACTCACCTTTTCATGCCCTGGCACAAAGCACGTTCATACTTGAAGAAGACATATATCGACCGTTTCACTTCTTTGGAAAAGGAAACATCTGACATTGAAGCTATTGTCTCATCACTCGACGATGAGTTTGATAAGAAGATGGCGAGGTTCTTCTTTGAAGAGTGTGACAGGTCTCCAAATAAGTTCATGGACAGACTCCTGTCATCGAGAGATGCCAGACGAAGGAGCTTCAGGAAAGATGCCCAGATAATATTCCAGGACCCGTTTTCTTCTCTGAACCCAAGAATGCGGGTGAAGAACATCATTGCTGAAGGTGCGCGCATAAATAAGATAGCAAGTGGTAAAAAGGTCATGGAACTCGTTGCAGAGACAATGAAGAAAGTCGGGCTTTCTGAAGACCATATGAGTCGATTTCCCCACGAATTCAGTGGCGGTCAGCGACAGCGAATTGGAATTGCGAGGGCTCTAATTCTTAACCCAAAACTTGTTGTATGCGACGAAGCAGTTTCTGCCCTGGATGTTTCAATTCAGGCTCAGATTCTGAACCTGCTGAGCAGTCTTCAAAGAGACCTTGGTTTGACCTATCTGTTCATCGCTCACGACCTGGGCGTTGTGAAACACATAAGCAAGAAGATAGCGGTCATGTACCTTGGAAAAATCGCTGAATTGGCTGACAGAAAGCGCTTGTTCTCAAATCCTCTCCATCCCTACACTGTGGCATTGCTTTCGGCTATTCCCATACCTGATCCAGAGAGAAAGAAGACGCGCATGATCTTGAAAGGAGATGTACCCAGCCCAATCAATCCTCCATCAGGATGCAGGTTTCATCCAAGGTGTCCCATTGCAAAAGACATCTGTTCAAAGGAAGAACCACCACTTGAAGTAGTTGATGGTGACCATTCAGTTGCTTGCTTTTTTGCTGGTAAATTGAAGGTTTAGCGTTTTCTTAAATGGCACAGAGGCCTCCTATTATGGGGCCTCTGTGTTTTTTTTTGAGTATCGTAGAATTATTAATACGACTCAACGGCTGGATAATCCCGCACGAATTGATTGATAGAACGTTGTTCGGAAATAGATCAGAAGTATTCTATCTCTCTATACTCTATTTCATAGAGCTCTGCGTAATCCAACAAGTCTGGCTGAGCGAGCATTTCTAGGTCGTAAATGAAATAGGTTGCTTTCTTTGTGTAGTTACCATGCCCATCACGCTCGAATACGTAAAGCGTGGCTGACCCCCAGGAATCCAGAACAACCATTTGTAGAATGTTACCTTCCGAATCATAATCGTAGTGATATTCAATTACATCGGGCTCGGGATAGTAAGGGGACTCTTCAAGTTCTCTGATGAGATTCCCCCTTTCATCGTATTCAAAACGTGTGGTAAACGGATCCGGTTCATCACCCCAGAAGTAGACATACTCATGTTCAGCAATCTTCTTCCCTGCAGCATCATACTCAAATACAATTCTAGACCAGAGTTCGCCAAAGAAATACGTCAGTTCTTCGATCATTCGGTCTTCACTGTTATACGAGGCAGACATTGACATTTCAAAGTAATCTTCACCTTCTCCGCCACCCATAACCTGTTCGACAAGATTACCCCTGGTATCATATCTCATCGTGACCAGATAAAGACCTTCGCCCGGAATGTCAAACGCTATCCTCTCAATCTTCCCGTATTCATCAATGACAAGTTCGGTCACTCCCAGGGATTCATCAAGGGGAATACTGGTAAGAACTCCGTCTCTGTCAAAAACGTACTCATACTCTTCCATGAGATTCCCGGCTTCGTCAAAATAGCCTTCATAGATAACCTTACCAAACTCGTTGAAAGTGACAACGATCTTCCCAGGAAGACCCGAGTAATCCCAGTCTTCTTCATCGTCCCAGTCGCTCCAGAAGTCATCATCATCCCAGTCGTCGAAAAGCGAACCAGACTCGTCAAAGATCTCAAAAGTGATCGTGAGTGTCTTGACCCTGCCTTTCAGTTCATACGTCTCCCATGTCCCGGGTTCAAGCTCAATCAACCACCCAAATCCGACAAAGACGAAGAAAATAATGGAAATTGCGATAACCAGTGTCCTCTTCATAACACACCTCCTAATAGGTCAATTACTGAATGATAACACGCACTCTCTATTCGATCCAACTGAATTCGACACGGAGTTATCATACATCCCGGTTCTCGTATGCTATAGTGATATTGTTACAAGCTCCACACTGTTACGGGAGGTGAACCATGTACCGTTTTCCAGAAGGGTTCTATTCAGATGTAAGAATTGAAGATGTTTTTCAGACCAATATCACGGTAACGCTTGGGCAAATCGAAGACTTCAGAGTCAAGGAATATACGGCAGCATTTATAAGAGTTTTCAATGGAAGGCGCTGGTTCTTCAGTTCAACCACAAACGTGGATTCAATCCAGGACGAGCTTGATCGTCTCGCATCTATGGGTGATCCAATGGACAATCCAGAAGACCACCCTATGGTGAAGAAATTCGAGTCCAACCGCGAGGAGCACCTCGAATTCACCGGAGACAATGACCTCTCCAGGCTCCCTGCTAAGAAGAAATTCGACGATGTTTCTGCTTACTTCCCGATTGTCTCGGATAGTGGATACGTAAGGTACTGGGTCGGCTCTTACATTGATCAGAGAGTCGTTAAGCGATTCTGTTCAAGTATCGGGGCTGATCTTGTTTTTGACTTCCAGCGCGCTGGAGTCAGAATCGGATATGAACTCTCGGACGGAGACAGACGCTTCAGGGATCGCTTTGATCTGGCAAGCAATTATTACCAAGATCTTGCAGGCCTTGAAGACAGGATATCAGAAAGCTTTCAGAAGTCTGTCGCCTTTCTCAAGAGTGCTGAGAATGTACAACCTGGAAGATACACCGTTATCCTGTCTCCTGAAGCTGCAGGAATATTTGCGCATGAGAGTTTTGGTCACAAGAGCGAGGCTGACTTCATGCTTGGAGACACCCATATGCTGAAAGAATGGCATCTCGGAAAGAAGGTTGGAAGCGATATTCTGTCAATTGTAGACGACGGTAACATCAAATCCGTGGGATATGTACCTTATGATGACGAGGGAACGAAAGCAAAAGAAACCTATCTCATCCGTAACGGCGTGCTTTCTGGCAGACTTCATAGTGCCGTCACCGCAGCTTCGCTGGAAGAAGAACCAACAGGTAACGCTAGAGCAGTAAACTTCGAATACGAGCCGATTGTAAGAATGAGTACAACCTACATAAAACCAGGTACAAGGAAGCTTGATGAACTGGTCGCTGAAATAGAAAACGGTATCTTTGTGGAGACTTTGAACCACGGTTCTGGAATGTCAACGTTCACAATGGCACCTGCGCGAGCCTACATCATTAAGAACGGAGAAATCACTGATCCTGTAAGGATTTCAGTCATAACAGGAAACGTTTTTCGGACTCTAAACGAGATCGATGGACTCTCTGACGACCTGCAGATCCTTTCGTTTGCACTCGGAGGATGCGGCAAAATGGAACAATCCCCTCTTCCCGTAAGTTTTGGTGGGCCTTACGTGCGTGTCAAGAACCTCAATGTTCAGTAGTCAGGAGGGACAATCATGGACAAAGAAACATACAGCATTGAAGTGAATCAGACGTGTCTCAACGTAGTTCAGACAAGAATAGACTCCATTCGATCAAAGAAAATCAGACGAACAGGATTAAGAATGGTTAATGAAGGAAAGATTGGCGTGGCAGGAACGTTGGGCGAAGCAAATGAAGAAAGACTGGAGAGTCGAGCAAGAGACTCGCTCGAACTTGGCATTCCTTATCCATACGAATTGACAACGGGCATTCAAGAACAGAGGAGTCTCGCTTCGGATATTCGCTCTGCCGAGCAGTTGATCTCTGAAGCGGAAGCACTGCTTGGCGAACTCAGGCAAAGGCAATCCGTTTTTTCTTTTGGGAACAAGATTATTCTGACAGAGCGATCAGTCACTCTGAACAACACCCGTGATACCCTGCTTGTGGATACCACATCATTCATCGAGATACTTCTCGTCATAAAACACAAGAAGTCAGCAAACATCATGGATGCTTTCACCGGTTATAATGGTGTCAGGTATGATAAAGAAGAGTTTCTGAGGCTGACTGACAGTATCTGCAACGCTTACCTGAACGAAATACGGGATTTTGAAGACGGGAGATATCCGGTTGTCTTTCTACCAGATAGTTCTCATGTAATGAAGTTCTACGACAGTCTTCATGGTATGCTTTATGGTTCTGGCGGATCTTTGCTGTCAGGGAAAATTGGCGAAAAGCTCTTTGCCGACTCCTTCACTCTTTACTCCACACGTAACAATGAAGACGGAGTATTCAGAACATTCTTTGATACGGAAGGAACCGTGAACAAAGACTTCCGCTTTCCGCTGATCGAGAATGGTGTGCTGAGATCACCTTATACAAACAAGAAGGCTTCATCAATGTTCGGAATTCCGTTAACCGGCGAAGCAGGCGGAGATTATGATTCTGTCCCGAACATTGATATGCCATCCTTCAGGATCAGCCAGTCGGAGAAGACTATAGGAGAATTACTTGGAGGAAGAAAGGCGGTATTTGCTTTTATAGCGGATGGAGGTGACTTCACTTCCGACGGTAGTTTTGCTTCGCCCGTTCAGTTCCCCATTCTCTTCGATGGCGAACACTTCGTCGGACGATTGCCTGAACTGAGTATCAGTTCGCAGTTCTTCAGGATGTTTGGAGAAGATTTCATAGGTGTGGGTAAAGACTCACTGACCACTCTTGCCCCGATGAACCTGACAGCGATTAACATGGATGTCAGGAAGACGTGAAGCCATTTTGTCTGGTAAGAGACAAGGTAAAATTGTTCAGGATGATTTCTCCGATTTCTGGCCAATAGACTATGCATAATCGTTTTCATCTAGCGTCTTTCCCTCGGAGATACAACTGAACAGTTTTGTTCCACAATCCTTGCAGTCCTTCTCGTACCACGAAAAGCGTCTGCCACAGCTTGAACATTGCCATCGAATGCGTTGCTGTTCAAGCCACTTCTCCGTACCCATAGTGGAAATAAGACCAAGATTGTGAAAGACAATCGAATGATGGGGATGTGAATCGCTACGAAAATCTTTCAGCATCTCGCAAGGATACTCAGCACACATGTAACAGAACTCCAACTTCTTTTCTTGCGCGCATTGCCTGATCGATCATCTCTTACAAAAAACATTAACGCTAGAACTCTTGCAGCCTTCACAGAAGGGCTCCTGGGGTGAGTATCTCGATCCTTTTGCCAGGATCTTCCAGAGAACCTTCTCTCGTAGAGAGAAGCAAGTCGCATACACCACAGAAAAGCCCGCAGTAGCTATCTTCCCTGAATCCCATAACAATCACCTCAGTGAGGAGATTCGTTTTGGTCATACTTCTTAAGCTGCTTCCAAAGCCTCTTCAATCTTTCTTTGACCAATTTCTCCTTTCCGATGTCCGAGGGCCTGTAGAACACTTTTCTCTTGATTCTGTCCGGCAAATAGCAGCACTCATAAAATCCCCCCGTGTTGTGAGGATAAACGTACCCCTTTCCATAATCCATCTTCTTCATCACATCGGTCACAGGATTTCTTAGATGAAGTGGAACTGGTTCATTTAAAGTGGATCTGACAGACTCTTTTGCATCGGACATGGCCAGGCATACGCGATTGCTCTTTGGCGAAATTGAGAGATAAATCGCAGCTTCAGAAAGGCTGAGTGCACATTCCGGGAGCCCGACCTTCTCTACTGCCTCGAAAGCTGCCACGGCCACCAGCAAAGCCATGGGATCAGCCAGACCTATGTCCTCTGAAGCAAGAATGACCATCCTTCTGGCAAGGAACTTTGGATCCTCCCCGCTTTCGAGCATTCTGTGCATATAGTAGAGGGCCGCATCGGGGTCGCTTCCTCTCATACTCTTAATGAAAGCGGAAGCGAGGTCATAGTGCTCCTCACCTTTCTTTGAATAGCGTCCTGTAGGCAGTGTGGATAATTCGTTCATCAATTCCAAATCAAGTAAAGGACGATTCATTGCATAGGCACTTTCGCAGAGTGTGTCAAGTAGATTCAGTGCTATCCTTGCATCCCCGCCCGAGTTCTCGGAGATAACATCCAGCACGGTTTTCTCTACTACTACAGCCATATCCTTAAGCGTAGCGTCTCTCTTCATGGCAGACTCAAGCAGTTGCAAAATATCCTTGCTGTTGAGCTGTCTGAAGATAACAAGTCTGCACCTTGAAAGTAGCGCGGGATTGATCTCGAAACTGGGATTCTCGGTGGTTGCCCCGATCAATACTATGGTCCCACTCTCCACCACGGGAAGAAAGACATCTTGCTGTGCCCTGTTAAGCCTGTGGATTTCGTCAACAAAGAGCAGCAGCTGTCTTCCATGTCTCTTCAGCTGCTCTGCCCTGGAGAAGATTTTCTTCAGGTCTGCAGTTCCTTGAAGACTTGCACTGAAGAAGACAACCTCGTACTCCGGGGAAAGTAGACCCGAGATTATTTTCCCAATAGTTGTCTTTCCTGTTCCAGGAGGTCCATAGAAGATCATTGAAAAGAGTCTGGCTGATTCAACAGCCTTTCGAACAATCCCTCGCTCACCCGTTAGATGAGGCTGCCCAACAATATCATCAAAAGTCTCAGGTCTTAACCTCTCACTCAGAGGTGTCCAATTCTTCTCTGAAAAAGTCAATTGTCTTCACCAGACCGTCTTCAATACATACCTTTGGTCTCCATTTCAGTTTCTCCTGAGCTTTTTCGCTGTTCAGTATAGATACTCTGAGATCTCCGGGTCTTGGCTCTTCATAGACTGGTTTTCTGTCATAACCAGAGACCTTTGCCATTGTCTCGAATAGTCTATTCACCGTCGTTCCTATGCCTGTGCCGATATTGAAGATGTCGCTATCTTCATGGGTGACGCAGTTCACATTTGCTTCAGCAACGTCTTCAACATACACGTAATCCCTGACATTTTCACCATCACCAAAGACTCTTACAGTATCGTTTTGGATCATTCCTTTTGCGAAAATCGCCACAACTCCAGCTTCTCCATCAGGATCCTGCCTGGGGCCATAAACATTCCCATATCTCAGAGATATGCATGTGAGATGCCGGCTCACAGAGTAAAACCTCAGGTAGTGGTCGACAGACAGCTTTGCAATACCATAAGGAGAACAGGGGTTCGCTGGCTCTGTCTCAGGTGTAGGAACTGTTGAAACATCGTCTCCGTAGATTGCACCCCCTGTCGACGAGAAAATGAACTTCTCTGCCCCGTTCGCTGTGGCAAGCTCCAGTAGCTTAAGAGTACCGATGATATTCATCATTGCATCATCCAGAGGTTCTCTAACTGACTTTGATACACTAATCTGCGCAGCAAGATGAAAGACATACCTTGGCCTATGTATTCTGAATACTCGCTCCATCATTTCTTCATCGTTAATGTCCTGATGATAGAAGAGTGCCTTTGGATCAAGGTTCTCCAACTTCCCGCTTGACAGATCATCAACTACAATCGGCATCATATTGCGCTCTATGAGTTTGTCTACAACATGGGATCCAATGAAACCAGCTCCTCCTGTTACCAGGATATTGTCTGCCACAAATATCACCCTCCCGCCTAGATTTTTTCTCCCTGAATCAGTCTGTCATACATCTTTCTGACTTTCTGTATGTCTTCCCAGGTCTTGCTCTTCGGAGAACCCGGCTCTCTTGACGGATAACGAAGGAGGTAGCTGGGATGAAACATGGCGAAGATCTTCACATTCGCTTTCCAGTCGAAGAGCTGACCTCTTGCCTCTGTCATTTTCACGCCATTGTCTCTGAGGAAGAACGAGAGTGCCGTTGCTCCAAGTGTGACTATGACTGTTGGATTTATTACTGCAATCTGTGCCATAAGATATTTGGCACATGTTTTCTGCTCATTATCTGTAGGAACACGGTTCTTGGGGGGTCTGCATTTCACGATATTCGTAATATAAACCTCATCACGCGAAAGTCCAACCGAATCCAGTATTTTGGTGAGTAACGAACCAGCCTTTCCAACAAAAGGCCTTCCTGATGCGTCTTCGTCTGCCCCGGGTCCTTCTCCAACGAAAATCACAGGAGCTTCCGCAGAACCTTCTCCGGGCACAGTGTTCGACCTTGTCAAATGAAGGGGGCAGTCGATACACTCTTTGATCTTTCTGGAAATCCCCTGTATCAGTTCCTTTCTTCTCGCATAATCAGCCAACTCTACACCTCAAAATCTGAATCTGAAGAACAGATCGCCTCTATAGAACCCAATGGTAAGGTATCTATCAGGAAATGCCTTTATGTAATACTTGAAACCTACAGATTCGATAGCATTCGATATTGTTACTCCTTCGCCGAAACGAATACGGGCAAAGAACTCAAGTGCCATGCAGTGTAAATCAAAGAAAAGGGGTCTGGCCTTACTGATTGACGTATTCAGATCATCCAGCAGACCTGAGTATGTCCCTATTTCCAGATAATTGTCATTGTCTGCAGTACCGATATTCAGAGTCATTCTGTGAAGCACAAAAGGTATCTCATCGTCCAACGGTAGAGAAAGCCCCAGTTCGTTCAGACTCATTATAACAGCAGTCCTGTCCGTACGGCTGATATACTCAACCGAAAAGCCATGATCGCGAACAGAAGCTGTGCTGCCTCCAATATACTGAACACCGTCTATTCTCAGTCTGTTAATCCCAAGAGAAAGCGAAAAACCCTCATCATTTATATGCTCTGTAGCGAAATATAGTGCTCCAAGAGAGATGCTGCCGAATTCCATGTCGGTTACCGAAAATAGTGCAAACCTGGCTTCCTTGTCAGTCGTGCTGAAGTACTTGGTGTAAGCCTCATGGCTTTTGTCGATAAGCCTCTGATCAGTCATGAAGTCAATAGTTGCACTCTTCCACTTGAAGTAGTTCCATACGCGGAGTTCGCCAACTTCTATTCTGAATCGTTCAAGGTATTCTGTGTTTCCACGCTTATAAGGGTAGCTGAATTTCGCGGAGATCTTAAATGAATCTTCAAATGAAAACGCTGTTGTCAAGGAGATGTTCTTGAGTTCTCTTTCTGCGTCATCAGCGGGATCGTAGGTCCAATCAACACCGAGACTGTATTCGATTCTTTCGAACTGGAGAGTCAGCCTCTCAGTGTTAACTATGTCCCCCCAGACCCCCTCAACCCAATCGTATGTTGACTGACTCTTGTGAGAAAAGAAGCCCATGGAAAAAGATACAGATGCTTCAGTCTTTGAAGGGCGGGAGAGAAGGAACTCTTTTGTGTCCCAGCCTTCCTCAAATGCTCTCTTTTTAAGCTCCGTCTTTGATGTATGCGCAAACTCCACAAAAAGAATCTCGGCCTTTCCATCAGTGCTAAAGGTTCCATCGCCGAGCCATTCCATTGAGCCGGGATCAGAAAAAAGCACCTCATAGTCAAGATCAACAACATACGAAACATTCAACAGACCAGTCCTGGCAGAGTAAGAGTACTTCCCTGGATGGCGGATATCGAGACCCATTTCAAGTAAGTCATAGCCAATCTCAGGATTGTATTCAATAGATGTCTGAAGGTATTCACCAGGATTGAAAGAGAACTTGTTCTTTGAAACAACACCAATCCAGCTCTTTGTGATCTCTGACTCTTCTGATGATGAAGAGAGTAGAAGTGCGATCTCGTACTTCGGTGTGAGAATAGAAGTGTATGAGAAATCCCAGAACCGGGTCTTGATGATTTCAATGTCCTTGTATATCTGCAGTTTGTCAGCAGTGAAGGTCCATGATCCATTGTAACGCAATCTAAAATCTGCTTCAAGATCAACAGAGAGCCATCCCCGGTAGGCTCCCTTGATCGGGTCAATCCAGAAGAGCTCTTTCTCGCTATCAGAGTCAACATCAGAATCGTAGTCAAGAGCGTATTTTCCCTCTATCTTCAACCTTTCAGAAAAAGCTGAAAGAACAAACATATTTTTCCCTATCCTGTTCTTGTCAAAAGGCATAACGACTGTGATACGACGAGGAGAAGCATCAAACGTGCTTTCTATGTCTCCCCTGGTCTGAAAACCCATGAATTTCAGCTCGTAGTTCTTCGCGCTGAGCAGAAAATCTTCGATACTATCCACTTTGAGAAGCTCATCCATACTCTCTGCATCTGCCAGAATCTCTACGGAGAGTGAAGAGATACTGAAGGAAAAGGCTCCATAGCTTATCCTGGTGCTCAGTAATGAGGCGCTCGCCCGTAGATCATATAGAATCCCTGAAGCAGCGCTGCTTTCAATATAGCGTCTTCCAATCAGAGCATTTGAGGCAAATCTTTCTGACCTGAGGGAAAACCTCTCCGTCTCGATAGAGATATTAGCCGGTAAATTGAGTTGTCTCATATTGACAGTCCAAAGGTAATCATCATCAAAATGAGCATAATGTGCACTGAAATCGGCAATCAGTTTCGCCCCCGCAGGTGTCTTGTAGCTCAGATGAGCATGAGAAACTGATTCGGATTCGAGCCTGTCTTTAACATCAAATACACTCAGTAACGCTGGCGTTTTCGGTTTCGTATTCAAACCATAGCTGAAAGTGGTGAAAGGTATCTTTAGCTCTTCAGCTGCAACACCTTGAAGATGCATTCCTCCGACTTCAATCCTTCCTAAAGATGTTGAGGGACGCAACAAGAGGTACCCACCATAATCCATGATGTATTCGTCACCCTGGATACGCTCTCCGGTAAAGCCCAGCGAATCAATCTCACCAAGACGTGTATCTATACTAGCCCCAATTGCCACGTCTTCTTCTGTGGTAGCCCAATTCCTTTCCCAAACCACTTTCAGAACAAGCCAGTCTATGTCAAGATAACGCAGAGTCAGAGTCGTCTTGGCCTCTCCAATGGAACTGAAATCAACACTGAAGGGTCTTCTTTCGGGATCATCGAGAGGGAAACGATAAATCGGCAGATAAAAGACCGGGACTCTTCCTATGTACATTATTAGATTCTTCACAACAATGTATTCTTCAGGGACAACTTCCGTTTCAGACACTCTGAAAACATAGTGAGGATCTTTCGATACATCGCAAGTCGTAAGGTAACCCTTTGAAAGCACAAGTGTCGCATCTTCATCGATAGGAGCCTCAAGATGTTTTCCGTAAACAAAAAAGAGAGTTTCCTCTCTTTTTGTTTCATCCTCGACCGTTGGAATCGGGACCTCTGCCGATGTGTACACCTCAAGACTCTCAAAGAAGAGACGCTCCAGGTCAATAAGCAATCGATCAGCTTCAATCACGTGATTCTCGATGGCGAGCTTCGCATTTCCCCAGAAGGAAATCGATGCAGGTTCTCCATCCTTCATCAACACAGAGGCGTTGTCTGCCTCGACTGTAATCCAGTACTCTTTTGCCGTATAGCTGAAGCTTACCCCATCACTCAGAAGTATCTCTCGCGCTGTACCTGCAACGTTTCCACCCTGCACCTTGACATCTGCGGAGAAAACAAATAAAGCAGGAATAGTTACAACGAGTAAGATAACAGAGATTCTGAAAACACGAACGAGTGTTTCTGACAGACGGTATGATACTTTAGTATCAATCATCAAGTATGCCAGAATACCAATCGCAGTAAACACGATATTCGGAATCCACGGCGCAAGCCACGGCGTTATTCTGTACTCTTTTCCGAGTGCACTGAGCCAGGCTCCTGAGCCCTGGTAGATGACCACAAGAACGAAAGTCAGAATCACTGACCATGACTTTGATTTCAGATTCACAAGAACGGAGACAGGAACACCCAGAAGAACAATCACAAGCGGTGCAATTGACAGGGAGTACTTCTCCTGAAGAGACACCTCGAGTGAAGCAGTATTGACCCCTATTCTTCTGAAAGACTCTATTCTCTCTCTCAGCTCAGCACTTGTCATCTCTCTGGGAGATTTGGTCGTCCTGATATACTCATCAATGCTATGCTCAAATTGTAGTTCAAGTGTTTCAAAAGAGATATCAAGCCTGAGAAAACCCGTGTCGTCAACTTCGTATATTCTTCCATCTTGCATGATCCAATCGTTGCCTTCTCTTATGGCTCGTCTTGCACTGGTAACTCTTGTCACCCGGTCAGCGATTTCATACAGAAGCACATCCTGCAAGACACCCGTTTCAGTATTCACGCGCTTGATATATAAATACCTGCCCATCCCGTCTTCCATGAAAGCGTTCTCTCTCAGGGTCACTTCAGGACGTCTGTAGACATATCTAGCAAGAGCTTCGGAAGCTTTTCTGTTCGCTTCCGGAACGAGATAGTCGTTCAAAACGTAGACACAGCCACTGAGTATAAGTGCCACAAGTACGAAAGGAAGAACAATTGACTTCAACGAAATACCATGGGTCTGCATGGCCATCAGTTCATTATCGGTTCTCATACGCGAAAGTGTCCAGAATATCGCCAAAAGAACTCCCACGGGTATTCCCAGAACGATGAAGTAAGGCAGATTATAGAAGATGAGCAGAAAGAGCTTGTCAATGCCGACGCGGTACCGAACGATTATGTCTGACAGTTGATATAATAATTCAAGGCTAACAAATATTAAAAAGCCGCCGAGGCCGATGAAGAACGAACCCAATAGCTGCTTGATCACGTACTTTGTTAGAATACTCAACTAGCTTGTGCCCCCCCGACTAATGCTTCTGAGTAGATGATGATTCTCCGTCCGGTCCTAAACAGTGATAATCACTCCCTGTGTGGATGAACATTGACAATTCCATAAGATCACCACACAGAAGAGCAATGGATCTCAAATCTCTGAACACTGCGATAAGCGTAATTCCTTTTTCGATGAGTGCGGATGTCCTACTCATAGCCTCGATGATCTCTCTTTCAGTCATTTCCAACTTCTCGTCCAGCTCTAAGTCTTTTCTACAAACCCTTTCGGCATCTGCTATCGATGGCGCAATGAGGTTTTCCACAGCTTCTCTCAGCATGATGTCTACAGTACCCAGGGCATACCGAAGATTCTCGTGGAAACCAAAGGGAGGCCGCCTTGCGAAAACCAGGGATCTTTCAGATAACTCTACTGACTTCTCAGATATAAGCCTGAGCAGCCTTGTAATAGACATCGCGGCAGAGAAAAACCTCAGGTTCTGCCCTTTCAAGCGAAGTACACCCAGACTCGCTGTTGCACGCCGGTTTATCGCGTTCTCAAGATGCCTTACGGATGAAGCCAGAGAAATCGCCTCTCTCGCACTATGAATGTTACGATCGAGCAGGGAAGATGCTGTTTTATGGAAAATACTCTGGACCAGTCGAGCCATTTTGAGAGCTTCCTGTCTCGTTTCTTCAACCAATCGAAAGCCAACTTCAGAAACCATTCTTTAGTCTCCCACCAAAAGCGAGTTTTCTTCTCAGGACTTCAACGTAATCAAGCGGTTCCTTTCTCAGAAGAACGATCCTCTTCTCGGAAAGTATGACTGTTAAAACATCCCCTGAGTTTAGTTTTCTGGTGTAAAGCCCATCAGCATATGCAGTCACTGGATAGCCTTTAGCAGATACAACTTCAATGGTGGAGAGTTTCCCACCAGATACCACCATGGAGCCCACATAAGGATTATGTGGTGAAACAGGCGTTATGCAGTAAACAGAAGCGGCAGGATCAATGACCGGTCCTCCTGCAGCTAGTGAATAGGCAGTCGATCCCGTGCTGGTGGACACTACAACTCCGTCACCAGCAATACGGTAAGAATCAAATCCCTCGATTCCTACCTGCAACGAAACCGTTCTACTCGGTGTGCCTCTCTCAATAACGCAGTCGTTGAGCACATAATACGAGCTGCCTTCCATTTTAATCTCCAACAACCTTCGCTCGTCAGCAATGAGTCGGTCCTTCACAAGCAAATCAAGTGCTTCAGCAAAGTGCTCCAAGTCAAAGGAAGTAAGGAATCCCACACTGCCAGCGCGAAAACTAAGAATTGGAAGACCTTGACCTATGGCAGTTCTAACAGCCCTAAGAACAGTTCCGTCTCCTCCAAATGTCATGAGGATATCAACGTCAGGCTTTCTGTCAGGTTTGTCGTCAGAACACAACTGGCTGTCTATTCCTCTTTGTCCCAGTTCTTCTGTAATCATCTTCAGCAAGACCTGGTCTATACGCCTGTAATTCACAACGAGCAAAGCCTTCAAATCCTCACCCCAGGAGTCTGGCAATATCAAAGATCGTTGAGATAAGAAAAAGGTCAATGAACACCAGAATCAGTATTGTTACAAGTGGCGAAAAATCAACTGCTCTTCTTCTTAGAGCAGGAAACACCCTTCTCACAGGTCTCACAAAGAGCTCACTAATCCCATCAATGAAAATCTTTAGAGAACCAGTGCTACCAGGGTTAAGAAGGCTGAGCACAACAGAAAAGATCACACAGAAAATCCCGAATTCAACCACTATTCTGAAGATTACTGCTAACGCGAAAATCAGGTTAGAAAGAGCAAACAAATTATTCACCCCGCCACCGGGCTACCAGAGAGATCTCGTTGAACTCTTTCTGGCTATTCCCAGGTATTCGTATGTCTTGTCGGTTGCCATTCTACCTCTGCTCGTCCTCACAAGAAATCCTGCCTGAAGGAGAAATGGTTCGTAGACCTCGCTGATTGTCTCTGCTTCAACCCCCAGAGAAGCTGCAAGTGCCTTTACACCGGCTGGCCCCCCACCGTAATTCTCAGTAAGCGTTTCTAGAATCTTTCGATCCATTGAATCCAGTCCATATGAATCGATTCCCAGCATCTTCATCGACTCACTTACCGTCTCAACTGTGATCCTGCCTGAACCACAGACAGTTGCAAGATCTCGTGTGCGTTTCAGAAGCCTATTGGCAATTCTGGGTGTCCCTCTTGATCTCTCCGCGAGCATCTGACAGGCATCATCGTCCGTAGAAACTTCAAGCAGTTTTGAAGATCGCCTGATAATCCTTGACAAGTCCTCTACCGAGTAGAAGTCCATCTCAAGAACCATGCCAAATCTGTTTCTCAGAGGGGCCCCGATCAGGCCCGATCTGGTTGTTGCACCAACCAGGGTGAAAGGCATTATGTCTATTCTTATTGATCTTGCTCCAGGACCTTTCCCAATAAGAATGTCAAGCTGGAAGTCTTCCATAGCAGAATAGAGGATCTCTTCTACTGTTTTGCTCAGACGGTGGATTTCATCAATAAATAGCACATCAAATCTTTCAATACTGGTAAGAATGGCAGCAAGATCTCCTTGCTTCTCTATAACGGGACCACTTGTTGTATGGATGTTGGACCCAAGCTCACTGGAAACAATATTCGCAAGAGTTGTCTTGCCCAATCCTGGTGGTCCGGACAGGAGAATATGGTCAAGAGCCTCGCCCCTTGCTCGAGCCGCCCTTATGGAGATATCCAGACGCTTCTTTATTCTGTCTTGCCCTACAAACTCATCCAGAGAACGTGGCCTGAGATTTATGATTCCTTTATCATCACTCAGTTCTACCGGGCTTAGAAACCTCTCATCTGACGACATGTGACCTCCTCACGGGTATATGCGGTAAAGCGTTCTGGCAAAAGGTATGGCCTCTCTGACATGCTCCAGGCCACAGATCCAGGAAACCAACCTCTCAATCCCCATACCAAAGCCGCTATGCTGAACCGTCCCAAACTCCCTGAGCTCAATGTACCATTTGTAGCCTTCCGGGTTCAAGCCGAAGTCGGTTATTCTGCTGATCAACGTGCAGCGATCGTTTATCCTTTCAGATGCTCCGATTATCTCTCCATAACCCTCTGGTGCAAGCATGTCGTTGCACAGGACAACTCTTTCGTCATCAGGATCAGGCTGCATATAAAAGGCTTTTGAACTTGCAGGATATCTTTCCACTACAAGGGGTTTCTCGAAACCTTCAGCAAGTACAGTCTCTTCGTCTCCCCCAAGGTCATCTCCCCATGACATTTCAATACCTTTCTTGTTCAGGAAGCGCAACGCCTCCTCATAGGTAATTCTGGGGAAAGGTGGTTCGATTCTCGCGAGTTTTGTGATGTCACGTCCAAGTGAAAGAAGATCTTCAGAACATCTTTCAACAACTGAACTGACTATGAAAGAAACCAGCTTCTCCTGTAGTCTTATGTTATCGTCATGGCTGTAATAAGCCATCTCAGCCTCGTTCATCCAGAATTCTATGAGATGACGACGTGTCTTTGACTTCTCGGCCCTGAATGTGGGGCCAAGATTATACACATTACCCAGTGACATACAGGCAGCTTCCAGATAGAGTTGTCCGGTTTGGGCAAGATAAGCCTTCCCATAATCAAAATAGTCGATCTCGAAACAGTTACCAGCACTTTCCCCTATGGAACCGGTGATTATGGGGGTATCTATGAGGACAAAGCCTTCTTTATCGTAGAATTCCCTTACGGCCTTCAGCACTTCATGTCTCACACGGAGTATGTCGGCCTGTCTCTTGGTTCTTATCCAGAGGTGTCTATTCTCCATAAGATAATCGATTCCGTGATCAGGCTTATTAATCGGGAAGTCTTTTTCCGGGATCTGGACAATGTCCATCCCCGTTACTTTGAGCTCCACTCCTCCAGGAGCACGCTTATCTTCCTTGACAACTCCTCTGATAACAAGGCTGGTTTCCATTTTCAACCTCTTTGCTTTCCCAAATAGCTCATGATTGGATTCGTTGAGTTCCAGAATCCCCTGAACGAACCCCGAGCCATCTCTCAGCTGAAGGAAGTGGATCTTACCACTCGATCTTGCTCTTACCAACCACCCCTTAATCTCAACCTCTTCGGAAATGTAATCACACAGGCTCGAAATCTTAGCCTCTATCATTATCGCACCTCCAGCTCAGCGTCTACTTCCTCATTATAACAAAAGACCCGGGACCGAAGCCCCGGGTCTTCTACAAAATCAGGTTCTCTAGAATATGTTTGCATCAATCAAGAGATACACTATTGCTCCAATACCTACAAGTAGACCGGTGGTCCCAATCCCAATTCCCCAGTTCGCTGTTCTCCTTACTCTGGCAAGATCATCTGCATCTGCCTTTTCAGTAACGGCATTGTTCAGTTCACCTATGTGTGCAGCCATGTTAGCAAACGCTTCGGTCTCTTCGAGCTCATCTGCCTTAACATAATCTTTAAGGGCATCTTGTGTCTCAGCGATTTCTCGCTCAAGACCATCTACTCTCAGTGCCACG